>Ga0156193_146_pt1 | contig 91255 bp, 95 predicted proteins | sample RifCSPlowO2_12_FD_107846 | JGI IMG/M metagenome (GOLD analysis project Ga0156193, IMG submission 107846) | Flavobacteria bacterium RIFCSPLOWO2_12_FULL_35_11
ACTTCATCAAATAAATTGGCATTTTTTGTTGCTTCATAGGTTCTTAAAATAACCGTTTTTCCCGCCAAATCTTTCATTAGTTTCCCCGGAAATCGGCTTGCTTCGAAGCGAGCAGGAATCATTGCTATTATTTTCATTTAAGGATGTCTTTTAATTCCTTTAATTCTTTTTCCTTTTCTATTAATTCCGCTTCTTTTAATTCTATTTCTAGCAATTCTTTTTCTTTTAAATAATTTCTTTTAAGTCGGTTGATGCTTGCATTTAACTCAAAACCCAACAACAATATGATGGCATTTAACCACACAAAAAGCATTAATACCAACAAGGTGCCGATAGATCCATAAAGTTTATTGTAGGTGGCAAATTTCAACACATAAAGGGCAAATAATTTGAACATTAAGATTGTTAACAACGTAGTTAAGACAGATCCCGGCGTAAAAAAAGTGTTGTGTTTTATCTCTTTTGCGCCATATTTATACAATACTGATACCGAAAAAAATATTAACACCACCAATAAAAAATACCTGCCTTTTTCAATCCAATACACATCGTTTTCAAGCCATCCGTGTGCCTTTAAATCGTTTATTCCTATCTCAAAGTAAACATTAAATGCGACAACGCTGACTAAAATAACCGACAGCACGATTGCCAATAGCATGGAAATAAAATACTGACGTAAAATGCTGCGCATTTCCACCACATGATACGAATATTCAAATCCGGCAAAAACAGCGCTGACACCGTTGGCCATTAAAAAAATCGAGGCTATAAACCCGAAAGAAAGCAATCCGCTATACTTATTATTTATAATATCGCGTATAACACTCTCAAAAGAACTGGCTGTGTTTGGAGGCAACAGACGTTCAATCATAAACAAAAAATCTTGTTGAAATCCTTCAATTGGCACATATGGAATTAGGGTAAGCATAAAAAGTAAAAATGGAAACAAGGCCATAAAAAAACTAAAGGCAATTCCGCCTGCACGCGATGTTAATGCACCTTTTATGATTCCAAGGGTATATATTTTAAAGACCTCATAAACCGACATGCCCAATAAACCTGGAATTTTAACATTTTTTCCAAATTTAACAATCCACTTTCGTGTTTTAATTTTATTTAATATTGCTTTTAGGTATTTCCTCATTTTTTTTAAATAGGTTCAAAGGCGTTTCTTTACGATTTACGATTTAAGATATCCGATTTTAGAATTTTTAATCCTATCCCCAACCCTTTCCAAAGGAAAGGGAGTTTGATTGGATAAAATATTTTAATAAATAACTTTTAACTTTTAATTATCAATTGACAACAGTTAATTGATAATTAAAATGCTTTCAAACTCAGATCCATATTGTAAACTGAATGCGTTAAAGCGCCTGAGGAAACATAATCAACACCGCATTCGGCATATTTTCTGACGCTTTCCAAATTAATGCCGCCAGAAGATTCTGTTTGACATTTGTCGCCAATTAACTGAACTGCCTTGCGGGTTTCCTCAAAATCAAAATTATCAATTAAAATTCTGTGTATGCCTTCATGTGCCAATATTTCCTTTATTTCTTCAAGGCTTCTGGCTTCAACAATAATTTTTAAATCTAAGTTATTGACTTTTAAATAGTTTTTTGTTTTTTCAATGGCTTTTGAAACGCCGCCGGCAAAATCGATGTGGTTGTCCTTTAGCATAATCATATCATACAATGCAAACCGATGATTTTCACCGCCTCCAATTTTAACCGCCCATTTTTCTATGGCCCTGATGCCCGGGGTAGTTTTTCTGGTGTCTAAAATTTTTGTTTTTGTTCCTTCCAGCAATTTCGCGAATTCTTTGGTTTTTGTGGCTATGGCGCTCATTCGCTGCATCACGTTCAAAACCAGACGTTCCGATTTTAAAATGGATTGCGAGCTTCCTTCAACAAAAAAAACCACATCGCCATATTTTACAGATTCTCCGTCGTTGATCAATGTTTCCACTTTTAAATCGGCATCCACATAACTAAAGATTCTCTTTGCCATTTCCACGCCAGCAATAATTCCGGCTTCCTTAACCAACAATTTTGCTTTCCCTTTTGCGTCTTTTGGTATACATGCCAAAGAGCTGTGATCGCCGTCGCCCACATCCTCTCTAATGGCATTGGAAATGATAATATCAAGTTCTTTTTCAAATTGCTGCTGTGAAATCATGGGATTTATCTATTATCAAACAAAAATAACTTTTTTATTTTCAAAAAATTCATCTTTAATTCTTTTTATATTTACCGAATGAAACAAGCATTGCAAATTTTGACACACAAAGTAATGAATAATAGCGAACTGCATCTGTTACTGCTGAAAAATAAAATTTAAACAGATGAAAATTAAACTGTTGGCCATTGGCAAAACCGATGATAAAAATTTACATACCTTAATTGAAGCTTATCAAAACAGACTAAAGCATTATGTCAATTTTGACATTGAGCTTATTGCTGATATCAAGAATGTTAAAAACCTAACCGATGCGCAGCAAAAGGAAAAGGAAGGCGAACTCATTTTAAAAAAATTAACGGCAACAGACGTATTAATTTTGTTGGATGAAAAAGGAACCGCATTCAGTTCTGTCACTTTTTCTGAATACCTTCAAAAAAAAATGAATGCCGGCGTTAAACAATTGGTGTTGGTTATTGGCGGTCCATACGGATTTTCAGAAGCCGTTTACAAACAGGCGCAAGGGAAAATATCCCTGTCGAAAATGACCTTTTCGCACCAGATGATTCGGTTGTTTGTTGTTGAACAATTGTATAGGGCTTACACTATTTTAAAAAATGAACCGTATCACCATGAATAAATTAAAACTGGTTTTTGCCACAAATAATAAACACAAACTCGAAGAAGTTCAGGCGATGCTCACCAATTTCGAAATTGTTAGCTTGGCAGATATCAATTGTTTTGAGGATATTCCTGAAACTGCCGATACTTTGGAAGGAAACGCCATTTTAAAGGCAAATTTTATTACTGAAAAATATGGATTGGATTGTTTTGCTGATGATACCGGACTGGAAGTTGAAGCTTTAAATAAGGAACCGGGCGTTTATTCGGCCCGTTATGCAGGAGAAAACAACAATGCTGAAGCGAACATGAATAAATTATTGAAGAATCTTGAAAACACTCAAAACCGGAAAGCGCAATTTAAGACCGCAATCGCCTTAAATATTCAAGGAAAACAGTTTATATTTGAAGGTGTTTGCAAAGGCACCATTTTAACAGAAAAACGGGGAGACAGCGGTTTTGGCTACGACCCTATTTTTATGCCTGACGGCTTTAACCGCTCATTTGCCGAAATGAATTTGGCTGAAAAAGGCAACATTAGCCATCGCGGAAAAGCAGTAGAAAAATTAGTTACATTTTTAAAAGAGCATCATTGGTAAATCCGATTAAATCATATAGAAACACGTTTATTATTTTGGTGGCTGCCCTCCTGCTTATTTTTATCATGAACATAAGTTTGGGTTCGGTTTATATTCCCTTAAAACAATTGTTTCTGGCTTTTATGGATGGTGACGTTGAAAAAGAATCGTGGAAATCCATCGCGATTAATTACAGGTTGCCAAAGGCAATTACGGCAATTATCGTTGGATCTGGATTATCGATTAGCGGATTGTTGATGCAAACCCTGTTCAGGAATCCGTTAGCCGGTCCCTATGTTTTGGGCATAAGTTCGGGCGCCAGTTTGGGCGTTGCCATATTGATATTGGGCGCCTCATTTTTTGGCGGAACGATAGCCGGTTTTGCATTTAGCAGTTGGGGACATGCCATTGCGGCAAGCATCGGCGCTTTTTTGGTGCTTTCGGCTGTGATGATGGCGGCCATAAAAGTGAGAAACACCATGTCTATCTTAATTATCGGATTGATGTTTGGGAGTTTAACCGCCTCCGTGATTAGCGTGTTGGCCTATTTCAGCAGCGCAAACCAATTACAGCAGTATTTATTCTGGAGTTTTGGCAGTCTGGGAAACTTAAGCTGGAATGAAATTTTAACCCTTTTAATCATTTTTTTAATTGGAATCACCTTCGTAATATTCATTATAAAACCATTAAACAGTTTGCTTTTAGGAGAAAATTATGCAAAAAGCATGGGCGTTAACGTGAAAAGAACCCGAAATATAACATTAATTTCAACAAGCATATTAACCGGTGCAATTACAGCTTTTTCAGGGCCTATTGCTTTTATCGGTCTGGCAGTTCCTCATTTAACAAAACTGCTTTTCAGCACTTCCAACCATAAAATATTGGTTCCCGCAGTTGCCATAAGCGGCGCCATCATTATGCTGATTTGCGACAGCATTGCCCAATTGCCAACCAGCGAATATACCCTGCCCATTAACGCAATAACTTCGTTATTTGGTGCGCCCATAATTATCTGGTTGCTGGTCAGAAAACGAAAAATAACTTATTAAGTGGATTTAAAAAACCAACATATCATTAAAACTACCAATTTAAGCATAGGGTACACTTCCAAAAAGAACGTGAACACCATTGCCTCCGGCTTAAACATTGAACTGGGCAAAGGTAAATTGGTGTGTTTGTTAGGAAAAAACGGCATTGGGAAATCTACATTGTTAAGAACTTTAACCAAAGTTCAACCTGCATTAAGCGGTGAAATTTTCATCAATAATAACAATTTAAAAACTTTAAACAGCGTTGATTTGGCTAAATCACTCAGTTTGGTTTTAACCGAGCATTTGCCCGAAAGCAATTTATCGGTTTATGAGTTGGTGGCTTTAGGCCGGCAGCCTTATACAAATTGGGTTGGCAATTTATCCGAAACGGATTTAAAATTTATCGACAGCGCTTTAGAACAAACCAACACCAAACATTTAATCAACTCAAAATACTACGAATTAAGCGACGGACAACTTCAAAAAGTGTTAATTGCCAGAGCATTGGCCCAAAATACCGATATCATTATTTTAGATGAGCCTACGGCGCATTTAGACATTCACCATACCATTGAAACGCTGGCCTTGTTAAAAAAATTAGCCGCAACGTGTAACAAAACCATCATCGTTTCTACCCATGAAATAAATTTGGCTTTGCAGCTTGCTGACATATTGTGGCTGATGACACCGTCAAACTTTATGGCGGACACTACCGAAAATTTAATAGAAAACGATAGCCTGGACCAACTTTTTGAATCAGATTTGATAAGCTTTAACAAAACTTTAAAACAGTTTACGCTCTCTAATTCCTACTAATTTTGATATATTTGAGAAGTTTATAAAATCATAAAATGGGAAAAAATTATTTTATCTTCATATTTATAAGCCTATTGAGTTCTGGCTTTAACAATACTGTTGTCGCCCAGGCAGCGGAAAATGTTGAAATTACCGGGAAATTCGCGCAAAAATTTGCTGCCGGAATTACAGAATCCGATTTGAAAACACATTTATATACAATTGCTTCCGATGAATTTGAAGGAAGAAACACAGGTGAATCCGGACAAAAATTGGCTGCAGCATATATTAAAGATTTTTACCTAGCAAGAAATATCGCATCGCCTTTGGGCGGAAATAATTATTTTCAAACAATTTCTGCGGAACATATGCAACGAAATTTAAAACCATCCGAAAATGTGGTAGCCTTTATTAAAGGTTCAGAAAAACCGGATGAAATTGTGGTGATTTCAGCACATTATGACCATCTAGGAATGAATGAGGATGGTGATGTCTATAACGGCGCCGATGATGATGGTTCAGGAACTGTGGCTGTGATGGCGATTGCCGAGGCTTTTCAGAAAGCGGTTGAAAATGGAAACGGACCAAAACGCTCGATTTTATTTTTACATGTAACCGGCGAAGAAAAAGGACTGCTTGGTTCTAAATATTATGTGAATTTTCCTATTTTTCCGCTAGCAAATACCGTTTCAAATTTGAATATTGATATGATTGGCCGCTCGGATGAAGCCCATGAAAACGATCCAAACTATGTTTATTTAATTGGTTCCGACAAGCTAAGCAAGGAATTGCACAATTTATCCGAAGAAATGAATCACAAATTCACCAAATTAGATTTAGACTACACCTATAATCTGGACAGCGATCCAAATCGTTTTTATTACCGATCAGACCATTATAATTTTGCAAAAAATAACATTCCTGTCATTTTCTATTTCAACGGAACCCACGAAAATTATCACCGCATAAGCGATACACCCGATAAAATTAATTATGAATTATTGGCAAAAAGAACCCAATTGGTATTTTATACCGCCTGGGAAATAGCCAATAGGGAAAACCGTATTACCGTTGATAAATAGCTAGTTGTTCACTTCTACTGCGCTCAGGGTAAAGGTTGTTGGTTGTTAGTTTTGAGTGTTTAATATAACGAGTAAACAGTTCAACAATTAGACGATTTGTCACCCTGAGGTATAATTTTTATTCTAAAAAAAGCAATATAAAATGAAGTTAACTTTGTATAAAATCTGAATTAGAATTAGGCAGTGTGGCAGTAGCATAACTAGTGTAAATTACCTGATCCTGAGCTTTGTTTCAAAGTATTATAGTAAGCAATATTGGTGAGTTCAATAATGATGAATTTCCCCCATGGTGGCAATATCTTTTCACATAATATACTTTGAGCCTATTTCTATTTCATTAAATCATAAGCAATGAGTAGTTTAGAAAAAAATCATTAAAAATTGTGCAGACATCAATATTGGAAGCGAAAAAGTATTTGTTGCCATTGAAGGAGAGGAAGCAAGGAGTTTTAGAACCTTTACGAGAAGTTACAAAGAGTTGGGTGTTTATATGCAGGAATATGGAATAACTCATGTAGCAATGGGTTTTGATGTTTATTTAGTTAATCCAGCAGACAGTAAAAACTTGCCCAGCAGAAAAACGGATGTGCAAGATTGTCAATGGATACAACAGTTATTCAGTTATGGTTTATTAAGAAAAAGTTTTGTTCCTGAGAATATTGTTCGAAAGTTGAGAGTTTATACTCGTATGCGTGAAGATAAATTGCAAATGGCATCTTCCCATATACTTCATATGCAAAAGGCATTGGTACAAATGAATATTCGACTTCCGGAAGTTTTGTCACAAACACACGGAGCAAGCGGAATGGCAATGATAGAAGCTATTTTAGAAGAAGAAAGAGACGCCCAAGTTTTATTGAACTATTGCACAACAGATTTAAGAAAAAGAAAGGGAGCAGATATTTTATTGGCTTTGGAAGGTAATTATAAAGTGGAATATATTTTTGAACTTCAACAAGCATATGATGGCTATATGTTTTATTTAAACCAAGTCCAACTATGTGATAAAGAGACCTAAAAAATATTAATTGAATTTAAGAATAAATCTAATAATGATTATAAAGACGATAATAGAATAAAACCGATACGACATAACAAACCAGATATAAAAAACTTGCATGATTTATTAATGGGGATTCATGGCGCAAATCCAACCGTTCTACCCGGTTTGACCGATTATAGTCTTATGCGATTAACGGCAGAACTTGGCAACAATATAGAACAATGGCCAAATATGTTAAGGCTTTTATATCTTGGTTAGGATTGACTCCTGGGAAGAATCAATCAGGCAAGATGAATAAAAGAAGTAAGAAAAAAGCAATGACACGATCTGGTCAAATATTTAAACAAGCCGCCCAAAGTTTATTAGTCAGCAAACAACCAAGCTTGGGAGCTTTTGCAAGAAAATTAGCGGATCTCTGTTACAAAACATTTAACAATGGAATGCAATATGTGGAAAAGGAGTATAAATATATTTACAAAAACAAAAGGAACAACAAATTAGATTTCTAACAAAAAAAACAATTGAGCTAAATATACAACTTATTGATATTAAGTGATATATATATATAAACGTCAATGGTAGCCGAGCTGAAAGGAAACAATAATTAAAGTGGCAATTTCTTTTTCAGGGCTTCGACAATATTATAAACTGCCGGGCAAATCTCAGTGTTTTTCATCGTTAAATTGGTGAGCTGGATAAATTTTCGTCGGTTGGTGTGCGGATATTCATTGCAGGCTTTTGGGCGCACATCATAAATGGTGCACCTATTGTCGTTTAAATCCAAAAAGGAACAGGGGGAAGTTTTTAACACATAAAAATCATCGGGATCCCTTTCCAAATAGGTCGAAATAAAAAAATGCTCCTTCATTTTCACATACTTGGCAATGCGCTGAATGTCCTTCTCCGTAAAAATAGGGCTGGTGGTTTTACAGCAATTCCCGCAGGTTAAGCAATCTGTTCGCTTAAACTCACTGACATGCAATTCCTGCACCACAAAATCCAAATTGTTAGGCGTGCGCTTTTTCAATTTTTCGAAATACTTTTTGGTTTCCTGGTATTTTTCTTTCGCCAAACCCGGCAATTCTTTTAAAAACGCTTCCATCTATTTAATTTATTGGCAAAAATACAATTTAAACTTTTAAAAATTATCGTACTTTTGCTCCTTAACAGATTTCAGCAAAAAAAGATGCAAAACAGTTTAGAAATAGCCATTAAAAAAGGGTTCAAAGAAATTTACGATGTCGATGTGGATTCTGTAGAATTTCAGGCAACCAACAAAGATTTTGAGGGGGACATCACCGTGGTTATTTTCGCATTTTTACGCTATGTAAAAGGAAATCCTGTTGAAATTGGCACCAAACTGGGCGCCTATTTAAAAGAAAACGTACTGGAGGTGGCCGATTTTAACGTGGTAAAAGGCTTTTTGAATTTGGTGATTTCAGATGAATTCTTCCTGAATTCCTTCAATGAAATTTATGCGACCCCAAACTTCGGATTTGTAACAGCCAATCCGGCCGAAAAAGCCGTTATGGTCGAGTATTCTTCGCCAAATACGAATAAACCGCTGCATTTGGGGCATATCAGAAATAATTTATTGGGGTATTCCGTGGCCGAAATTATGAAGGCTTCAGGAAAAAAAGTATACAAAACACAAATCATCAACGACCGTGGCATCCATATTTGCAAAAGCATGCTGGCATGGCAACGTTTTGGAAATGGCGCAACGCCGGAAAGCACCGGTTTAAAAGGCGACAAATTGGTAGGAAACTACTATGTGGCCTTCGACAAAACCTATAAAGAAGAAATTTCCCAATTAATTGCGGCAGGAAAAACGGAAGAAGAAGCAAAAAAACAGGCCCCAATTTTGTTGGAAGCCCAGGAAATGCTACTTAAATGGGAAGCCGGAGATGAAGCTGTCGTTTCTCTTTGGAAAACCATGAACGCTTGGGTTTATGAGGGTTTCAACAAAACGTACCAAGAATTGGGCGTTGATTTCGATAAAAATTATTACGAAAGCATCACTTATTTACTGGGAAAAGACGTGGTTGCAGACGGACTCAAAAAAGGGGTCTTTTATAAAAAGGAAGATGGCTCGGTATGGATTGATTTAACCGCCGACGGCCTGGACGAAAAAATTGTGTTGAGAGCAGATGGCACCGCGGTGTATATGACGCAGGACATAGGAACTGCCATTGAGCGTTTTAAGGATTTTGATTTAAGCGAATTGGTGTATACTGTTGGAAATGAGCAGGATTACCATTTTAAAGTATTGTTCTTAATTCTTAAAAAACTGGGTTTTGAATGGGCCAATAACCTATACCATTTGTCGTATGGCATGGTAGATTTGCCAAGCGGAAAAATGAAATCTCGTGAAGGAACCGTGGTGGATGCCGATGATTTAATGCAGGAAATGGTAGATACCGCAAGAAATATTTCTCAGGAATTGGGAAAACTGGAAGGTTATTCCGAACCAGATAAAGAGGCTTTGTACAAAATAATTGGAATGGGCGCCCTGAAATACTATATTTTAAAGGTAGATCCAAAAAAACGAATCTTGTTCGATCCGGAAGAGTCTGTCGATTTTAACGGAAACACGGGTCCGTTCATACAATACACCTATGCCCGGATTCAATCCATCATCAGAAAAGCCGATTTTGATTTTTCAAAAGCAATAACAACCATCGACTTGCACGAAAAGGAACGCGAATTGATCAAACAAATACAGCAGTTTCCTGAAATCATACAAAATGCCGCCAAAAATCACAGTCCGGCCATACTCGCAAATTACACCTACGATTTGGTAAAAGAATACAATTCATTGTACCAAAGTTTGCCTATTTTAGGAAGCGAAAATGAAAGCGAAAAAATACTGAGAACACAACTTTCGGCAAAAGTGGGAGAAATCATCAAAGCAGCGTTTAAGCTATTGGGGATTGAAGTTCCTGAGAGAATGTAAAGCCCAATTAACAATGAACAATTAACAATTGAATATTAAGAATAAAGAAATATTAAAGAATAAAGAACAGTGTATAAAGAAGAAAAAACTAAAGAGAATAAAATCAAATATTCCCCTCTTGAGAAGCCTGTCCCGTTTTTAGTACGGGAGGGTTAGGGGTGTGTTTTTCTTTTTACTTTGAATTAACAAATAAACGATTAAACAAATAAAACATGAAATACGACATCATAATTTTAGGAAGTGGTCCGGGAGGCTACGTTACTGCCATTAGAGCATCACAACTTGGTTTTAAAGTTGCTATTGTAGAAAAAGAAAATTTAGGCGGCATTTGTTTAAACTGGGGTTGTATTCCAACCAAAGCCTTGCTAAAAAGCGCCCAGGTTTATGACTATTTAAAACATGTGGATGAATACGGTTTAAAGGCCGAAGCCATTGACAAAGATTTTGGCGCCGTGATCAAACGCAGCAGAAATGTAGCGGATGGCATGAGCAAAGGCGTTCAGTTTTTGATGAAAAAAAATAAAATTGACGTCATTGATGGTTTTGGAAAACTAAAAACGGGCAAAAAAATGGATGTGACCGATGCGGAAGGAAAAGTGACCGAGTACAGTGCCGACCATATTATTATTGCCACTGGCGCACGTTCCAGGGAACTTCCAAACTTGCCACAGGACGGGAAGAAAGTGATTGGATACAGAGAAGCCATGACTTTGCCTGCGCAACCTAAAAAAATGATTGTGGTGGGCTCAGGCGCTATCGGCGTTGAGTTTGCCCATTTTTACAATTCCATGGGAACAGAAGTGACCATTGTGGAATTTTTGCCAAACTTGGTGCCTTTGGAAGATGCAGACATTTCCAAACAATTTGAACGCTCCTTTAAAAAATCGGGTGTAAAAGTGATGACCAGTTCCTCTGTGGAATCTGTGGATACCTCTGGCGATGGCGTTAAAGCGGTGGTAAAAACCAAAAAAGGTGAGGAAATATTGGAAGCCGACATCTTGCTTTCTGCCGTGGGCATCAAATCAAATATAGAAAATATTGGATTGGAAGAAGTGGGTATCGTAACCGACCGTGATAAAATCATCGTCAATGATTTTTACCAAACCAATATTCCGGGCTATTATGCCATTGGGGATGTTGTTCCGGGTCCTGCCCTGGCGCATGTCGCTTCCGCAGAAGGTATTACCTGTGTGGAAAAAATTGCAGGCTTGCACACCGAAGCCATTGACTATGGAAACATTCCGGGCTGTACCTATGCAACACCAGAAATTGCCAGCGTGGGACTGACAGAAGCGCAAGCCCTGGAAAAAGGTTATGAACTGAAAATTGGAAAATTCCCTTTTTCTGCCTCAGGAAAAGCGAAAGCCGCCGGCACGCCGGACGGATTCGTGAAAGTAATTTTCGATGCGAAATATGGAGAATGGTTGGGTTGCCATATGATTGGCGCCGGCGTTACCGATATGATTGCTGAAGCTGTTTTGGGGAGAAAACTAGAAACAACTGGGCACGAAGTGCTTAAAACCATCCATCCGCATCCAACAATGAGCGAAGCGGTTATGGAAGCTGTTGCCGATGCTTACGGGGAAGTGATTCATTTGTAGGATGATTAGTATCAAGTATTTGGTAACTGGTGTTTTAGGAAATATAAAAAGGGCAATTTTTAATTAATTAAAAATTGCCTTTTTTATATTTAATTTTTTTGAAAAACTTCTTGTGAAAAAATTGATTAATTAGATTATTGACAACAAAAAAACCAACAACCAACAACTAAAAATTGACTTATTGGCCAATTGACCAATCAGATAATCGAATTCCTTCCTCAGAAATGGTGATTAATTTTTGTCTGAACAATCCGCCAACGGCATTTTTAAAGGCCTTTTTACTCATTCCCAACTGGTATTTTATTTCTTCCGGAGCCGTTTTATCGGTCAATGGCAAAAAACCCTCGTTTTCTTTGAGTACCTTCAACAATTTAATTTCGTAGCTCAAAATCGTTTGTTTAAAACCGATAGGCTGCAAACTCACGTCGAGCTTTTCGTCTTCCCTAATTTTTTTAATGTAGCCGGTTAATTGCTGACCTTCATGAATTTTTTGAAAGAGCTCATTTTTGTAAAGCAATCCCTCAAATTCGTGATTTACCATAACTGTAAAACCCAATGTTGTGGCTTTCACAACCAACAAATCTACCTTATCCCCTATGTTTAATTCTTCCATGATTTATGCCTTTAAATTGTTGAAATATGCTTTTAATATATCGTCGTTTTCCAGCCTTGGCGTGAAGATTTCCAACACTTTCGGATGGCTGGCAGCTTCATAAAAGTTAGCAAGCTGTTTTTGCAATTCAGCTTCGTCATTTGCTGCGCTGTATTCAAAATGATACATTTTGCACAAATGTTCTGCGGTTAAATGATGTGGTGTTTCAAAATAAACCAGCGCATCCGACTGTTTCGGGCCCGGAATGAATCTGAAAATACCGCCTCCGCCATTGTTAATCACTATAATTCTGAAATTATTTGGTATGTAATTGTTCCACAGCGCATTGCTGTCGTATATAAAACTGATGTCGCCTGAAATGAACAAAGTATTTTCCTTTACCGCATAAGCCGCGCCAATGGCGGTGCTCGTGCATCCGTCAATTCCACTTGTGCCTCTGTTGCAGAAAATTCGCCAGGTTTTATTGCTGTCGAACAGCTGTGCATACCGAATAACGGAGCTGTTGCCCAATTGCAGTTGTGTGTGGTCTGGAATTGCTGCCATAATGATGTTGAATACTTTCAGATCGGAAAAAGGACAAGTTTCCATATATTCCTGATGCTTTTGCAATCGGAATTCTTTTTTATGAAGCCAAAAATGTTGGTAATTGCTCTCCCTTTTTTTTGTCAAAAAGAAAAATTGGCTGAAAAACAATTGCGGCGATACCTTAAAATGATGTTCCAAACAATGAAAAGTATCATACGCCCTTAAAGCATCTGCATGCCAATGGTGTTTTGGTTTGTAGTTTCGAAGCTGTTCCTTTATTTTTTTTGAAACAATCATTCCGCCTAAAGTCAGCAAGATGTCCGGTTTAAATTCCTCCAACTCATCTTCCCCAAAGGGAAAAATTAATTTATCGATGCTGTTAATGAATTTCGGATGGGAAACATTGGCCGTATTTTCAATCAGCACCAATACCGATGGATCTTTTACAAAATGTTCCAATTGGATTTGCAGCAATTCATCGGGAAAATGTTCGCCGACCAACACCATTTTTTTTGCGGAAGCATTCCAGAGATCCGCGAATTTCTGAAGTGACTCAACCTCCAGCGGAATTTCCTTCAACAAAGATTTTTCTTCAATTTTGACGCTTTGCGATTTTAATTTTTCAATGGCATCCTCAATAGCTTCTGCCGTTATTTTTTCATATAAAGGATCCTCAAAAGGCACATTGATATGCACGGGACCTTTTTTGTTTATTGCTGTCTGCAACGCTTTTTCTATAAGTTCCCGGTCATTTCCGCATCCTAAATTTGCGCTGAACAGAATGTGATTTTCAAACACGTTTTCCTGCCGAATCGTTTGTCCGTCCCCCACATCAATCAGATGCGCAGGCCTGTCTGCAGAAATCACCACCAAAGGTATGTTGCTGTAAAAAGCTTCGGCGATTGCCGGATAATAATTTAGCAACGCTGAGCCCGATGTGCATACCAAAGCCACGGGATTTCTGGTTTGCTGTGCAATTCCCAAAGCAAAAAAAGCAGCACTGCGCTCATCAACCACAGACAATATTTTGCTGTTTTTTGACCCGTTAAAACCAATAATCAGCGGTGCATTTCTTGAACCTGGAGATATAACGACTGTATTTATGGAATAATTTTCGCAACTTTTTACAATCAGCTGCGCCAATTTATTTTTAGGAAATTCCTGCATGTACACTTGACATTAATTTGCAAAGTTAAACAAAGTTACGTTCATATTTTAATGAATATGCAGTACTTTTTAGGGAAGATTTTGAACTTTTATTATTTAAAAAATAGCGCTTGAAGGCTTTTTGGACTTGTTAAGAATCCGTTTGCAACTATGGAAAACACCAAGTTTCAAAAGAAAAATAAAAATTCTAATTTTTTAAGACCGCAGATTTAGTCAATTCTTTTGCCCTGAGTTGAAAATGACAAACCTTGTTGGCCTGATGTTGAAATCATTACTGCTTCAAAAAAAGGTTCGTTGGCGTTCTTGCCAACCTTCCAGTCAAACAAGAAATTGGCTCCTGTCCCTCCTTCTTTGTCAATTTCATCAATGACAATTTCTGCAGTTTCCATCGGTGCAAGGAAAATGGGTTTTTTAAGGTAAGACCTGATTTCTTTGCCATTTGTGTCGAAATAGGTTGCTTTAAAAACATAAACAGTGTCAGTTAAATTGATGTTTCTCATACTTACCGTTACTGTCAAGTCTTGGGTTCTGTGCTCCGATTGGCTATAGATTTGAGAATAAACAGCCAAATAGGTATTTCCCGATGTTAGTGAATCATTTAGCTTAAAGTCAATGGTCCTATTTTCCCAATTTTCTTGGTGTATGGAACTAATGCCTTTCTTTTGGTCACAGGAATTAATTGTGAGAGCGATACAAAGTATTAAAATAATTCGTGCCATATTCTTTATAATTTCATCCAATTGGATCTAACAAATATACATTTTTATCCTTAAATCGCTTACTTAAAACCAATTTCCGGCCTGTTTCATGAGCGTTTTTAGACAAAAGTAGCTATTTCACAACAACACTTTTTTCATGACTTCCGCCTTGGAAACGGTTTCCTCCCACTCATTTTCAGGAATGCTGTCTGACGTAATTCCACCTCCAACATAAATGGAAGCTAACTTATTTTCCAGTTGCATACAGCGCAAATTCACGAATAAATTGGTGCTTTCATTTATATTTAACACGCCCAAATAGCCCGAATAATATGCCCGGTCATAGCCTTCGTTTTCCATAATAAAAGCTGCGGCAACGTCTTTTGGCAATCCGCAAACCGCAGGTGTCGGATGCAGGATTTTTATGAGGTTTTCCAACGAATCGGCGGACTTTAATTTACCGGAAATGTCGGTTCTGATGTGCAGCAAATTTCCGGCTTGAACTGTAAAAGGTGCAGTAACTTCCAAAGCTTCAATAGATTCTTTTAAATTTTCCAGCATAAAATCCGTAACATATTGCTGTTCCTGTTTTTCTTTATTTCCCCAGATAACTTTTGTCGTCCCAGTATATTTTTGGGTTCCCGCCAAAGCCATCGTTTTAAAATTGCCCTCAAAACTGGTGAGCAATTTTTCAGGCGTTGCACCCATCCAAAGTCCGACCGCCGGATGAAACCACAGATACACAAATGCATTTTTGTAGGCATCCAACATTTTTTTGAAAATGACAAAGACCTCTAAACTGGTGAATTCCAAGGTCTCTTTTCGCGACAAAACAATTTTTTCAGCTTTTTTATTTTTTATGAAATCGATGCCTTTTTGCACCAAGGCCATATGTTTTTCCTTTAAAGAACCCGATTCCGAACAATTGATAAACTGAAGTTTATCCGGATTAATTTCATTGTTGACCAACAAATCAACCTGATTGATTGCTGCCTTAAATGAGTCGCATTTTTCCAATGGAAACAATACTTTTTTCTCCCCTGAACCAAACGGCGCAAATACAAAACCCGATTCTTTGTAGGATTTCAACTCACGCAATTCCTGCGTTCGCTGCACAAAAGCAGTCACCAAATCTTCGTCCGGTTTTCTAAACACCACAAATGGCTTTTTTGAGTGGTAAACACTTTCTATATCACTAAAAAATGCCGCTATATCTTTATGCAATTGCTGTAAATTAAATGGTTATAATTTAGTGAAAACCCTATTCTTTTGGCAAAATAATATTGGTGAGCCTGCAGGTTGAAATTAGTTTTCCGAAATCATCTTCAACCCTGATATCGATTAAATGCGTGGTCCTTCCTTTGTGAATAAATTTTGCGGTCGCCGTCACATTTCCGCTTTTGGCGCTTCCCAAATGATTGGCTGAAAAAGCTATGCCCCGCACCATAAATTTATCGTTGTCGATTACGAGCATGGAAGCCGGACTCCCAACACTTTCCGCCAAAGCCATGGTAGCGCCGCCGTTTAAAACGCCGTCTGGCTGAAAAACGCTTGTGTTTACAGGCATTTTTGCCACCAAATAATCATCGCCAACATCGGTGTAAGTGATGTGCAACGTTTCCATCAAGGTGTTTTTGCACAAAGAATTTAATGTCTGCAATGTTTTTTCTTTCTGATTCATTTGTTGGTATTATTTGTTAAAATAAATTGTGCTTATTTGTACGAATTTTTTATGGTTTAGCGATAAAAAAAATTTGTTTTTGGCTATTTTATATAAAAAAGTCAGACCGTAAAAATAAGAATTAAAACTTTAAATAGTACATTTGTATTTTAAATCTGTTTATAAAATGGCTTACAAAATTAGGGTAGTTTTAGATGTTGAAAAAGATGTAATAAGAGATATTCTTGTTAATGAAACCATTAATCTAGAAGATTTACATTTTATTATCGCAAAATCATTTGGTTTTCAAGGGCTTGAAATGGCTTCTTTCTACAAAACCAATGAAGATTGGGAACAAGGGGAAGAAATTCCGCTTTTTGACATGTCGGAAGACGGGACAGCCTTATGCATGAGTAATTGTTTGCTGAAGGATGTGCTGACTAAAGAAGGTGAAAAACTGATTTATGTGTATGATTTTCTTTCTATGTGGACATTTTTTGTTGAATTGTCCAAAATTATACCTATTGAAGAAAGTGACCTGCCAAAAGTCATGTTGTCCATAGGAGATAAGCCTGATAAAGCGCCAGAAAAAGAATTTACCGCCGAAGAGGAGTTTGATGAGTTAAATGAATTTGACGACGAAGCCGATATAGAAAATTTGGACGAGTTTGATTATGACAATTATTAAAGGTTAAATCTCCTAAATGGCAGTAATATAAGGCTAAAAATGTTTTGAGCGTTTCCTTTCAGGTCTGGCTATCGCTACTCGCTTCGCGTAAAAACGGAAGAGCTCTAACAAGCCGCTCTATCCTTAACGCAGTTTAAATGAATAATAGAAATCTTTAGACTTGAACTTCTCGGGTTAGTATTGACTGGTTTTTACTAATTTTTTATTCCTTATCATGTTTTTTTACACACCCCTAGCCCCCAATGTCATTAAGTTAAGGATATTTGTCATTCCGACAAAGGAGGAATCACATCAAACTAGCTAACCATTATGAGATTCCTCGTGCCTCGGAAGGACAAAAAAAGAGCATCAAAGTCTTAACTTAATGACATTGCCCTAGCCCCTCTCAAGAGGGGAATTTTAAGGTTGAATTTTGAACTGAACTTTACGTTTTACCATATAACATTTTGAACTTAAGATACTTATTTAATTAACGAATAATATAGGTATTCACGTTTTCATAATTTCTGACCACAAAGTCGAATCCCACTTTTAAAATTTCACCCATAGTCTTGCATTTCTTGAAATTTTTATCGTTGGTATATTTCACCAAATCCATTTTTAATTGCTGCACTTTTTCAGGCGTTGAAATGGTATCGTTCGCCATACATTTCATTAAATTATTTATCCGGTTATGAGACCCTTTAATTCTGCGGGCAATTGCAGAACGTTCCTCTTTTTTATATTGCTCTACAGATTCTTTCTGAAGATTGTCGGCCACCATTTTAACAAACGGGTAATTTTCTTTGAAATATTGCGGAAAATAAACCTTTAAATTCCCTTCATAACATTGCTGGTCAAAATCCATCGCACGAATTCGGTATTCAACCTGGTCAAAATCATAGGAGGCCACAATCACGTAATTATAGGCCCGCATATCGCCCAAAAGGCGAATGACACAGCGTTCGTTAAATTTCACAAACTCTTTCGAAAGTCTTTTTTTACCGCTGGCCGACACATTTTTAAGATTTTCCTCGATAAAGATATCGCCCGGAATTCCCAATACATGCTCCTCAATCAACGTATCCTTATAAACCAAAAAATTAATATTATTGGGCGACAGAATATGCTCCAATTCGAGTCCGTACACCCTTGAAGCATCCGCTTTTTTAATATAAATATACGTGTGGTTATCGTTTAAAATATTCCTGACTTTTACCCTAAATGGCTTTGAATTTCCAAAAGTGCAATAGTCAATGGCATCAACATTCAAAAAAGAGATGGATTCTTCACTCCCGTCGCCATGCAAAATAATATACATCCGCTTCAGGCTTAAATCAATTTCATCGCGCTCGTGATCGGAATAATATACCCTGATCCACAACGAATCTTCTCCCTTTTTATCATACACGGCAATGCCGCCCGCAAAGCGAAGCAGATCGTCATAAAAAATAGGAATTTTAATATTTCTGTTGTATTCGGTTAGGTACGCATACAACTGATCGTTAATTGGATAAGAAGGTTTTTTTCGCGAAATTAATTTTTCTTCCATCATAAAAATAACTGGTAAAGCCCAAATTTAGTATATTGCCGTAACAAATGTTGTTAATAAACGTCTAAAATTCATACTAAACCATAAAAATTTGGAAACTATCCTCTCCTTAAAAAACCTTCATAAAAAATTTGGCGCCGCCATCCACGCTGTAAATGATTTGTCCTTTGATATTAAGAAAGGCAATGTTTATGGCATTCTTGGCCCAAACGGAAGCGGAAAATCGACCACGCTGGGCATTATTTTAAATGTTGTCAATAAAACCTCCGGAAGTTTCAACTGGTACGGCGGCAATTTAACAACGCACCAGGCATTGAAAAAAGTGGGCGCCATTATTGAACGACCTAATTTTTATCCGTATATGACCGCAACACAAAACTTAGCATTGGTCTGCAAAATAAAAAGAATCCCGTTCACAAAAATTGAAGAAAAGCTTAAAGCCGTTAATTTATACGAACGCCGAAACAGTAAATTCTCCACCTATTCTTTGGGAATGAAACAACGGCTGGCGATTGCTTCCGCCTTGTTGAATGACCCTGAAATTTTGATTTTGGATGAACCTACCAACGGATTGGATCCGCAGGGAATTCACGAAATTAGGGTGCTCATTAAAGAAATTGCCCAAAACGGCACCACCATTTTATTGGCATCTCATTTATTGGATGAAGTGGAAAAAGTGTGTTCGCATGTGGTGGTTATTCGGGAAGGCGTAAAATTATATTCGGGAACCGTGGATGAAATGGTTGCTTCTCAAGGACTTTTTGAATTAAAAGTGGATACCGACTCGGAAAAATTAATGGAATTGCTTACTAAATTTGAAGGAATTGCCTCCATCAAAACAGAAGACGATAAAATAATCGCCACTTTGAACAAATCTGTTTCAGCTTCAGAAATAAACAATTATTTATTCCATAACGGCATTGTATTGTCGCATTTGGTTAAGCGCAAACCAAGTTTAGAACAACAATTTTTAACCTTAACCAACAAAAATTAAGACATGCTACGATTGTTAAACATAGAAATTCATAAATTAAAATACAGCAGGGCCAGCAGGGTTTTGGTATTCATTTATTTTATTTTACTGACGTCCATAGCCTTAATTGCAGCCATAAAATTTGATATCGGTCCGGTTAAATTTCATTTGGCTGATCAAGGCATATTCAATTTCCCTTATATCTGGCATTTCAACACCTATATCGCGTCTATTTTAAAATTTTTCTTATTGCTTGTTATCGTTTCCATGATGGCCAATGAATACAGCAACAAAACCTTGAAACAAAATTTGATAGATGGTTTAAGCAAGAAAGAGTTTGTGCTTTCCAAATTTTATACGGTGGTATTGCTGGCTTTAGTTTCAACCATATTTGTGTTTGTGGTGTCCTTAATTCTCGGTTACAGTTATTCCGATTTTAACGAAATTTCCATCGTAACCACAGATCTGGAATATTTATTTGCCTTTTTTGTAAAACTTGTTGCTTTTTTCTCCTTCGGATTGTTCTTGGGAATTTTAGTAAAAAGATCGGCTTTTGCTGTTGGCGCGATGTTGGTTTGGGCAATGGTTGAAGGTTTTGCCAAAGGAATGCTTTACTGGAAATTCGATACAATGGTTGCCAATGTGATGCAATTTTTTCCTTTGGAAGCCATGAGCAACTTGATAAAAGAACCTTTTACCCGTTTGGGCGCCGTTAAAACAGTGGCGAAACAGGTGGGCGAAGATTTATCGAAGGATTTTTCGGTACAGCCCCTAGACATTGTTATTGTATTGGTTTGGACTGCCATCTTTGTTTATGCTTCCTATGTTTTGCTTAAAAAGCGGGATTTGTAATTGGTTTTTGAGTTGTGAGTTTTTAGTTTTCAGTTTTCAGTCGCGGTAAGCAGTTTTTTTTGAACTTTTAACTTTTAATCCTATCCCCAACCCTTTCCTTGGGAAAGGGGGTTTTATTTGATTCTAGAAATGAACTTTTAACTTTGACCTTAAACTTCGGTCTTCGGACTTCCATCTTCAGACTATATTTTTAACATTTAACTTCTAATAATATTTAACTTCTAAAATTAACTTTTAATTTTTTATATATTTGAATGTTGCAACTGATTCATCCAAATGAAAAATTTAATTTACATATTGCTGCTTTTTGCCACTATTGGTGCATTGGCGCAAGGTGAAGCTAACTTTTGGTATTTTGGAAGTCAGGGAGGTTTGAATTTTAACAATGGAACTGCAACTGTCGCATTAGGCAGCAGTATAAATACGAATGAAGGTTGTGCCTCCTTTTCGAATGCCAGCGGAAATTTACTTTTTTATACTGACGGCATAAAAGTTTGGAATAAAAACCATGCCGTTATGCCAAATGGCACTAACTTATTGGGAAATCCTTCCAGTTCCCAATCTGCCATCATCGTTCCCCATCCGGGAAACAGCAACTTATTTTATATTTTTACGGTAGGCGCCAATGAATATAATAGCGATGGTGTATTAACTAGGGTAACAGACGGTTTGAATTCCTATACCGTTGATATGCGATTAAATTTCGGACTTGGAGATGTTGTTCTTAATTCCAGGATTGATTTATCAATTGGTCAAAATGCACAATGGACAGAGAAAGTGACTTCCGTAAAAGGTGCCGAATGCAATACTTTTTGGGTCATTTCTTTGGTGAACAATACCTTTATTTCTTATAAAATTGATGAGACAGGTTTAATCAATTCAGCAATAATTTCAACCGTTAATTTTTATCCAAATGACCTGAGAGGCTATTTAAAAGTTTCCCCTGACGGAAAAAAATTGGCAAGTGCCACCCAAAGTAACCAAGGAAATTTATTGCTTTACAGTTTTGACGACACCAATGGAAAAGTTTCCAATGACGGTCAGATTCTAATTTCGAATATTCAGCAAGACGGACAACCCTACGGTGTTGAATTTTCCCCACGAACTTCAAAATTGTACTGTTCTACTTATAACTACACGACCCAGATTAATAAACTGTTTCAATTTGATTTAGAAAATCCGAATATTGGTTCTAGCAAATTTCTTGTTAAAGCAAAATCTGGTTTCAGAGGCGCTTTGCAATTAGCGCCAAACGGAAAAATTTATGCCACCGTGCCTCCTGACTACGATCACGGAACACAATTTTTAGATGCCGTAAATTTGCCTGATGAGTTGGGTATAAATTGCAATTACCAGGAAAACGCCATGGATTTGGGTTCGGGAAGGGCCATGCAAGGATTGCCGCCTTTTATCGCCTCAATTTTACTGCCTGTTGAAATTACGGATGGCATCACAACACAAAATTTGAACAATACCACGGCAAAACGTTGTTTGGCTGAAAATTATCAGTTAACGCCCATAAATATTTCGGGAACTTCAACGTATAAATGGGCTTTCAATGGACTTCAAATAAGCACTTCTGCCTCGCTCAACTTAAATAATCTGGCCTTTTCAGATGCAGGAATTTATAAACTGGAAGTCGAAAATATTGATGCCTGCGGATTTAGAATCGTTTATAAAGGGGAAGTAAAATTGGAAGTTTACACGCCGCCAACCATCACAAGGTCGACAAATATTTTGCAGTGTGATGACAATACTGACGGCTATGTTGCATTTGATTTACACAGTTTAAGGGATGCTGAAATTTTGAACCTACAAAGTGCGACAGTATTTGAAGTCGTTTATTTTAAAAATCAGGCAGATGCCGATGCCAATACCAATCCAATTCCAAATCTTTACACCAATTCAGTTCCTTTCGGTACAAACACTTTGTTTGCCCGCATCCAAAATATCCAAAATCCGATTTGCTATGAAACTGCAAGTTTTACCGTTCAGGTATTTGAATCGCCAAAACCGCCAGCAACCATTTCAAATTTAGCTTTGTGCGATTCAAATTTAACAGGCACAGATACCGATGGCATTGAAAAATTTAATTTAAAGAGCAAAGAAACAGAAATTTTAAACGGACAGTCGGCCACAAAATTTACGATTACCTATTTTAGGGATCCCGCTTTAACCGACCAAATTATTGGCAATCTGACTTCTTTTCAAAATACCACGGCCAATTTACAGCCCATTTATGTTAAAATAGTGAACAACAGCAATCCGACTTGTGTGGTCACAAAATCATTCAATCTTGAAGTTTTTGCGTTGCCGGTGATCAATTCAACCTTTATATTTAAACAATGTGACGAAGATGGCGTGGTAGATGGTTTCACCGATTTTAACTTGAATGAAGCAAATGCCTATTTAACACTTGGCGCTACTTCCTTATTTGTAACTTATCATTTAAGCCTTTCCGAAGCAAATTCAGGGGCAAATATAGTTACTGCAAGTCCGTTTTCAAACGCAACGCAATCCACTGTTTTTGCCAGAATATCGAATACAAATGGCTGTTTCAGGGTTACCCCAGTAAATTTGTTGGTTTCTTCAACCTCTTTTGACGAAAGTTATTTAAAGACGGCAAGTGCTTGCGACAACGATGGAGAAATAGATGGCTTCAGGCTCTTTAATTTGGCGGAAAATTCGAACGAAATTATGGCACAATTTCCAACAGGGCAAAATTTAAGCGTTTCCTATTATCAAAATTTATCAGACGCGCAATTGGAAGAAAATGAAATCAGCCAAACCCAATCCTTTAGAAATGAAACTGCATTTAGCCAAACGCTTTATGTTCGGGTTGAAAGCGATGATAACGGCGCATGTTTCGGATTTGGCCCTCATTTAAAATTGGTAGTGGAACCTCGGCCAGATTTTGATTTGGATGAAAGTATCATTTATTGTTTGAACTTGCCTCCCTTCACGGTTTCAACCTTCAATGCGCAAGGAAATTATACCTATGAATGGAAAAATGAAAACGGAACGGTGGTTGGCAACAATCCGTTCTTGGAAATTTTCGCAGCAGGCGACTACAGTGTTATTGCAACTTCTGCTGAAGGATGCGAATCCTTTTCCAAAACCATCAAAGCAATTCCTTCCGTAATTGCAACCATTTCGCAAAATGACATTACCGTTGTTGACGATTCCGCAAACAATTCCATCACCATCAACACCAACAATCTGGGCATTGGGGATTATGAATTTTCTTTCAACGATCCCAATGGAACTTATCAGGAGGAACCGTATTTTGAAAACGTAATCCCAGGCATTCACACCATTTATGTTCAGGATAAAAACAATTGTGGCATTGCCCCCATTGAGGTTTCTGTGATTGGCTATCAAAAATTTTTCACGCCAAATAACGATGGCCAAAATGATACCTGGAATGTTTTGGGTGTCAGTGAAAACTTTTACCAGAGTGCCACCGTTTATATTTTTGACCGGTTTGGAAAACTCATCACTAAAATTGATTTGTACAGCGACGGCTGGAACGGATTGTTAAACGGCCAAATTTTGCCGTCAACCGATTATTGGTTTTCAGTTGAATTAGTTGACTTAAAAGGAAACATCAGGGTGAAAAAAGGGCATTTTAGCCTGATAAGAAGGTAATCAATACTTTCTCAAAACTGCTTTTTGCCGGCCATTCACCACATACGATTTTACTTCTGGAATATCCTCGGATTCAAATTTTGCGTTTCCTGAACTATTTGGATTTTTGCCATCTGCGGAAATAATTTCAAAGATTAATCCGTCGTTCATTTTGGTGTAAGTGGAAATTATATAGGAATCCATGACTTCAAAAAAACTGGTTAAAATGCCCATTTTATAAAAAGCATCGATCACAATGGTGTATTTTTCGTCTATCAAATATTTCCCACTTTTGGTGTCAACTATTTTAAGTTCATAATCGCGAATATCTTCTTTACCCTTAAAATCATAGCTGATTTTAAATTGATATACGGAATCTGATTTTTGCAAAATATCCAGTTTCATCAAAAGTTTCATTTTAACGGAATCCACCCCAAAAATTTGCAGTTCCCCTTTGTAATTGCCCTCCCACGATTTTGGAAAGGCTATTTGGGAAAACAAATTGCTGCTTAACAGCATAAATACCAAACCAAGTTTTATCGTAATTTTCATCGATTTAAATTTTTTTATCTGAATCCTATTTGAAATTTAAAAATACCCATTTTTTTGAATTGGCTATTTTTTGAGGTGCATTAAAGATTCGTTAAATATGTTTCAGCCCTAAAAAAATTGAGAATTTAGTTTATTTTTGCAAAATGCTATTTAAATTAGAATCGAATTTCAAACCTACCGGAGACCAGCCCGAAGCAATCAAACAATTGGTTGAAGGCTTGAATTCCCATGAAAAATTCCAAACTTTGTTGGGTGTTACGGGTTCGGGGAAAACATTTACCGTAGCAAACGTGATTCAGGAAGTGCAAAAACCTACCTTGGTGTTGGCGCATAACAAAACATTGGCGGCACAACTTTATTCGGAATTTAAACAGTTTTTTCCCAGCAACAGCGTCGAATATTTTGTTTCCTATTACGATTATTATCAGCCCGAAGCTTTTCTTCCCGTTACGGGAACCTATATAGAAAAAGATTTGTCCATCAACGAGGACATTGAAAAATTGCGTATCAGCGCTTCTTCTGCCCTGCTTTCAGGAAGAAGAGACGTGATTATCGTGGCTTCCGTTTCATGTATCTACGGAATCGGGAATCCGGTAGAATTCAAGAAAAACATCATTTATGTTGAAGTGGGCCAGGCCATTTCGCGCACCAAATTTTTGCACCTGCTGGTGGCGAGTTTGTATTCGAGAACCGAAGCTGAAATCAGCAGCGGAACCTTTAAAGTGAAGGGAGACACCATTACGGTTTATCCCTCTTATGGCGAACACGCCTTCAGAATTCACTTCTTTGGCGATGAAATTGAGGAAATTGAAAGCTTCGACGTGACCAACAATCTGGTGGTGGAAAAATTTGAACAAATCACCATTTATCCGGCCAATTTATTCGTGACTTCCCCAGATGTGTTGCAGGATGCCATTCACAGGATTCAGGAGGATTTGGTGAAACAATGCGACTATTTCAAGGAAATCGGTAAGCACTTAGAGGCAAAACGACTCAAAGAACGCACGGAATTCGATTTGGAAATGATTCGAGAATTGGGCTATTGCAGCGGCATTGAAAATTATTCCCGCTATCTCGACGGCAGGGAAGCCGGAACGCGACCTTTCTGTCTGCTCGACTATTTTCCTAAAGATTATTTGATGGTGATTGACGAAAGCCATGTGACCATTCCGCAAGTTCATGCCATGTACGGCGGCGACCGCTCGCGCAAGGAAAATTTGGTCGAATACGGATTCCGATTGCCGGCAGCGATGGACAACCGACCGTTGAAATTTGACGAATTCGAAGAAATTCAAAATCAGGTAATTTTTGTGAGTGCCACTCCGGCCGATTATGAATTGCAAAAAACAGAAGGTGTTTTTGTGGAACAGGTCATTCGTCCGACCGGATTGCTGGATCCCGAAATTCAGGTGCGTCCGAGCATCAACCAAATAGACGATTTAATTGAAGAAATACAGTTAAGGGTTGAAAAAGACGAACGCACGCTGGTGACCACTTTAACCAAAAGAATGGCGGAAGAGTTGACAAAATATTTAAGCAGAATCCAGATTCGCTGCCGTTACATTCACTCTGATGTGGATACTTTGGAGCGTATTGAAATTATGCGCGATTTGCGTTTGGGTATTTTTGACGTGTTGATTGGCGTGAATCTTTTAAGGGAAGGTCTCGATTTACCGGAAGTTTCTTTGGTGGCCATTTTGGATGCCGATAAAGAAGGTTTTTTGCGTTCACACCGCTCCCTTACCCAAACCATTGGCCGTGCCGCTAGAAATATCAACGGAATTGCCATTATGTACGCCGATAAAATGACGAACAGCATGCAACTCACCATCGACGAAACCAACCGTCGCCGCGAAAAACAAATTGCCTACAATACCGAAAATAAGATCACGCCAACCCAAATTATAAAGAGCATCGAAAATATTATGGGTCAAAACACGGCTTCAACCTATAATTTTGAAAATTTGGCGAACATTGCCGCCGAAGAAAAAATGGATTATATGACGAAGGCCGAATTGGAAAACAACATTCGAGAAAAACGAAAACTCATGGAAGAGGCCGCAAAAGCACTCGACTTTATCGCTGCCGCAAAATTGCGTGATACCATTAAAAAACTGAAAGAGCGGATTTAGTGAGCAGTTTTTAGTTGCAGTTGGCAGTTTTTGATTTTTGGTTAAATAAAAAAAGTTTTATGAAACGAATTTCATAAAACTTTTTATTATTTTTATTTGAAAAGAAAACTTTTAACTTTTAACCTTTAACAAAAAAACTAGTTTCCTTTTTTATAATCTGCCAAAAACTGGGCCAAGCCAATATCTGTCAATGGGTGTTTCAACAATCCCATAATGGCTGATAAAGGACCTGTCATTACATCGGCGCCTAATTTTGCGCAATCGATAATATGCATGGTGTGACGAACCGATGCCGCCAAAATTTCTGTTTCATAACCATAGTTGTCGTAAATAAGTCTTATTTCAGTAATAAGATTTAATCCGTCTGTAGAAATATCATCCAACCTTCCAATAAAAGGAGACACATAAGTTGCGCCTGCTTTAGCGGCCAACAATGCTTGTCCCGCCGAAAAAACCAAGGTCATATTCACCCTGATTCCTTTATCGGTAAAGTATTTACAGGCTTTAATTCCATCGGCAATCATTGGTAATTTAACCACAATTTGCGGATGCAAATCGGCCAATGCTTCCCCTTCTCTCACCATTCCGTCGAAATCAGTTGCAATCACTTCGGCACTTACATCGCCATCAACAATATTGCAAATTGCCACATAATGTTTTAAAATATTGTCTTTTCCCGTAATGCCTTCTTTAGCCATTAATGAAGGATTTGTGGTTACGCCATCCAAAACACCCAATGCTTGTGCTTCTTTAATTTGCTCGAGGTTTGCTGTATCAATAAAAAATTTCATGTGTTGTGATTATTAGTTTATACTGAATTGTTTCTTCTGCAAAAGTACTTAAATGATTACAATTTGTAGTGATTCATCAATAACTTTTCATAAACTTTATCAGGTAAAATTCTTTTCAATAAAATCGAGAATTTTTGCATAAAATCGCCCACTTTGTAATGAATTTCAGGTTTTGGCGTGTTTATGATTTTAAAAATAGCTTCAGCCATTTGGATCGGATTGCTTCCGCTGTCCACGTGCGCATCCATTAAATCCAGATTTTTTTGATAGTTCTTTTTGTAGGGAGATTCGTGAATAATAGGCGTATGGTATCTGCCCGATGCAATATTTGTGGCAAAATCGCCCGGAGCTACGTTGGTCACTTCAATGCCAAAACCTTTAACTTCCATCCGAATGGCTTCCGTCACAATTTCCAAGGCGCCTTTTGTTGCAGAATAAATGCCCCTAAACGGCAAACCCATATAACCGGCAATAGAAGTCACATTAATAATTAATCCGCTATTTTGCTTGCGCATTTGCGGCAATACCGCTTTCATCATTTCAATCGCCCCAAAAAAATTGGTTTCAAAAACGTTTCGCATTTCATCAGTCGGCGTTTCTTCAATGGCACCGGTAATACCCATTCCTGCGTTGTTTATCAAAATATCGATACGGCCTTCCGCAGCAATGATGTCGTCAATAACTTTGAGTATGGTTTCCTTATTATTGACATCCAAAGCAATTAAACGAAACGGATGATTTGTGATATTGGCTGGATTTCTGCTGGTTCCGTACACGATAAATCCTTTTTGTGTTAAAAATTCACCGACAGATTTTCCGATTCCCGAAGAACCTCCCGTAATTAAAACGACTTTATTTCTCATTGAAAAATTAAAATATTAAATAATTGAAAATTGGGCGTTACCACAAGGGTCGGGCTATGCGCTTCAATCTTTTTTATCGGCAAAAAGCCTCAAAAAAGGATTTCCTCTACTATCCCTAACGCAAAATACTGTGCTAATTAGCATTCAGCTAAAATTGCAATCTCTAATAAGAAATCAAAAGTAAGTTATTTATGGAGATTTAAAAAGCCCTTTCCTTCGGATAGGAGATGGGAGAAAAAAAGGGCAAGCGACCTACATCACACCGCTACAACCTAATACCTTTGCTGCGTTCCCGCCCTGGAGGGTTCAAAGGGAGCTGGTTGTGCAGGACTTGCCCGGCGCAAAAATACAATCATTTTTTTAATTTTACCACTATTTTTTTTCTAATTTTAGTGTAACAAATCTAAATTAGTGTTTACTAATAAATTAGGCTCTGTAAAGAAATAAATGGTGCAGAATTAGCGAAGTAATTTTGTGCGTTTTCAAGGCGTGAATGAGACGAATGGCCTCAGCTATTTAACGATTTTACAACGCAGAAAAAGCGCAAAAGAACGAGATAAAATGTATCAGTCATTTCTTTACAAAGCCTTGGTTAAAAATAACCATTATTGTTGGCATTTAACCGCCAATGGTAATAAGGTATTTACTATATTTGTTCAACCAAAAATCAATCAATTATCATGGAAAATCAAGAAATCACGCCAAAGCAAATTATGTTAAACTACGGTTTACTGTTAGGATTTGCAGCAGTATTAATCAATGTTGCACTTTATTCAATGGGAAAAACATACGAACCGCATTGGTCCGTGGGGGTTATCAGTATTGGGGTAACCGTTGTAATCATCATTCTGGGTATCAAAAAAATTAAGGAACTTAATAATGGTTTTTTATCCTTGTCAGAAGCGTTAAAAACCGGATTGGGCATTGCGCTAATCTCCGGAATTATTAGCGTAGTCTACATGTTAATTTTCAGCAATTTTATTGAGCCTGAATACTTTGCAAGAATGATGGAAGTGCAACAACAAAAAATGCTGGAAACCTATCCTAATTTTACAGATGAGCAATTGGAAGCATCTATGGAAATGGCTAAAAAAATGTCCGGACCTATGATTACTTCCGCTATCACAATCATCGGAAGTTTGTTTTTTGGATTCATCATTGCGCTTATTGGCGGATTGATTATGAAAAGATCTGACGAAGAAATCAACAGTATCTAAAACAAATTTTAATGGATATATCCATCGTCATTCCACTGCTTAACGAAGATGAATCTTTAAATGAATTACACGATTGGATTGTAATAGTGATGCAATCCAATCGTTATTCTTATGAATTGCTTTTTATTGATGACGGCAGCACCGACGATTCCTGGAAGGTGATCAAGTCGTTGTCCGAAAGAAACCCAAATGTAAAAGGCATTCGATTTCAAAAAAATTACGGAAAATCACAGGCATTAAATGCCGGGTTCAAACAAGTGACCGGCGACGTTGTGATTACCATGGACGCCGATTTGCAAGACAGTCCGGATGAAATTCCCGAATTGTACCAATTAATTAAAAGCGGCGATTTCGATTTGGTTTCAGGCTGGAAAAAAAAGCGGTTCGATTCAAAAATCAGAAAAAACATACCCTCAAAATTATTCAATGCTGCTGCCAGAAAAACTTCCGGCTTAAAATTGCACGATTTTAATTGCGGATTGAAAGCCTACAAAAATGAAGTGGTAAAAAATATTGACGTGAACGGCGAAATGCACCGCTACATTCCTGTGCTCGCCAAAAATGCGGGATTTAATAAAATTACAGAGAAAGTGGTGGCACACCAGGCCAGAAAATACGGTGTGACAAAATTTGGCATGGAACGTTTCATCAACGGATTTCTGGACTTGATTACCATTTGGTTTTTGTCGAAATTCGGCAAAAGGCCTATGCATTTGTTTGGATTGTTGGGGACACTGACTTTTTTCATCGGATTTTGTTTTGCGCTCTACTTAGGAATTGACAAGCTGTTTTTCAACCCCTTAGGACGATTAATTACTGAAAGGCCCCACTTTTATTTGGCAATAGTCGCCATGATTATTGGAACACAACTATTTTTGGCCGGATTTTTAGGAGAACTCATTTTACGCACAAAATCGAATACCAAACGTTACAACATTTCAGATAAAATCAACAATTGATCTTTTTAACATAATTGAACTATTTTTGCATTATTAAATTCTTACGACATGACTGAAATCTTAAATAAAGCCCAACTTTGGCTGACCGATACTTTTGATGCAAAAACAAAAGAGGAAGTGCAACAATTGATTGCCGGAAATGAAAGCCAATTAACGGAACATTTTTATCAGGATTTAGAATTTGGGACCGGAGGAATGCGCGGCATTATGGGTGCCGGAACAAACAGAATCAATAAATACACTTTGGGCAGGGCAACTCAAGGATTGTGCAATTACTTAACCCAAACTTTTCCAAATAAACCTTTGAAAGCCGTTATTGCTTTTGACTGCCGGCATAACAGCAAGGAATTTGCAAAAATTGTGGCCGATGTGTTTTCGGCAAACAACATTAAAGTATACTTATTTGAAGATTTACGTCCCACCCCAGAACTTTCTTTTGCGGTAAGACATTTAGGATGCGATGCGGGAATTGTATTGACCGCTTCTCACAATCCGCCGGAATACAACGGCTACAAAGTGTATTGGAATGATGGCGGACAAATTGTTCCGCCGCAGGACAATGAAATCATTGCGGAGGTCAACCGTTTGGATTTTTCCCAAATCAACTTCAAAGCCAATGAAAACTTAATTGAAATTATCGGCAAAGAAGTCGATGAAGCTTTCATAAATGCCAGCGTAAAAAATGGCACCTTCAATACAAAAGGCAAAGAAAACCTTAAGATTGTTTTCACTTCATTGCATGGAACTTCCATTACTTCCATCCCGGAAGCATTTAAAAGAGCAGGTTATACAGATGTGCACATTGTTGAAGAACAACGCGTGCCTAACGGCGATTTTCCAACCGTTAAATCTCCCAATCCAGAAGAACCGGATGCCCTAAAAATGGCCACGGATCTGGCTGAAAAAATCCATGCGGATATCGTCATCGGAACCGATCCTGATTGTGACCGATTGGGCATTGCAGTGAGAAATTTAGAAGGAAAAATGACCTTGTTAAACGGAAATCAAACCATGTGTCTGATGACCGATTTTTTAATCAGAAAATGGAAGGAAGCAGGCAAACTAAACGGCAAACAATTTGTGGGTTCCACCATTGTTTCCACCAATTTGGTGAACGAAATTGCGGCCCGATACGGTGTTGAAACAAAAGTTGGCCTGACCGGATTTAAATGGATTGCCAAAATGGTTCGTGAAGCCGAAGGCAAACAAGATTTTATTGGCGGCGGAGAGGAAAGTTTTGGTTATATGATTGGCGATTTTGTGCGCGATAAAGATGCGGTAACCGCTACCCTGTTGGCCTGTGAAATTGCGGCAAATGCAAAAGCAAACGGAAGTTCTGTGTATCAGGAATTGCTGCAAATTTATGCCGACAATCATTTTTACAAAGAGCACTTAATCTCTGTTGTCAAAAAGGGAATGGACGGCGCCGACCAGATTAAGCAAATGATGGTTGCGTTGCGTGAAAATCCGGTTACGGAAATCGACGGTTCAAAAGTGACTTATCTTTTTGATTATGACGCTTCAACAAGAAAAAATATAGCAACCGGAAAGATAGAAAGCATCGACACTCCCAAATCCAATGTATTGATTTATCATACGGAAGACGGCACAAAAATAGCCGCAAGGCCAAGCGGAACAGAGCCTAAAATTAAATTTTATTTCAGTGTAAAAGGAAATTTAGATGCCCTTGAAAACGCCAAAAAAGTTGAAGCGGAACTAGATGCAAAAATTCAACGTATTATTGCCGAACTCAAATTGAGTTAAAATATAGTCCGAAGACGGGAGCCTGCCGGCAGGCAGGCAGGCAGGCATGACCGAAGACGGAAGTTCAAATTCAAGTTCATTTCTTAATCAAATCAAGCTCCCTTTCCTTGGGAAAGGGCGGGGGGATAGGATAAAAACGATAAAAAAATAATGAAGTACTTCAGACAGATATTGGTTTATGCCAAACCTTATAAAATATACGGTGTTTTAAACATTGTCAGCAATGTTTTTTATGCGTTGTTTGGCACCTTGGCCTTTGTTTCGCTGATGCCCATGCTAAAAGTGCTTTTTAAAACTGCGGAACCCATCACCACAAAACCTTCTTATGAGGGAGTCGCCAAACTAGGCGACTATATTGAAAATTACATCAATTACTTCATCACTTTAAAAATAAATACAGAAGGCGAAATGAAAGCCTTGCTATTTATGATCGTGATTGTCATCAGCACTTTTTTGCTCAAAAACATCTTCGGTTATTTGGCCATGTACTTTATCACCTTTTTAAGAAATGGTGTTTTAAAGGATGTTCGAAATGACTTGTATGAAAAAACAGTTGATTTGCCACTGGCCTATTTTTCTGAAAAAAGAAAAGGCGATATTATTGCCCGTATTTCTACAGATGTGTTGGAAATCCAGCATTCCTTTTTGTCCATTTTAGAATTGATTGTCAGAGAACCCTTGATGATTTTGTTCACCATTTTTGCGATGCTGGCCTTAAGTCCGCAATTGACCTTATTTGTGTTCATCTTTATTCCGATTGCGGGATTCGTGATATCATTGGTAGGAAAAAAATTAAAAAAACAATCGGATAAAGTTCAAAAAGAACAGGGACTGTTTTTATCCATTTTAGAAGAAACGTTGGGCGGATTAAGGGTGATTAAAGGATTTAATGCAGAAGGTTATTTCAATTCGAAATTCAGGGAATCAACCTCACGGTTTTACAGATTCTCCAATTCTTTGCTGAACAGACAAAATTTGGCTTCCCCATTGAGTGAGTTTTTGGGGATTGGAGTCATTGCTATTTTACTTTGGTATGGCGGCTCCTTGGTTTTGGTGTCAAACACTTTGGCTCCCGATGCTTTTATTATTTATATGGGATTGGCTTACAATATTTTAACCCCGGCAAAAGCCATTTCAAAAGCGGTTTATGGCGTGAAAAAAGGAGATGCCGCCGCGGAACGCGTACTGGAGATTTTACATACCACCTCGCCATTGGCTGACAAGCCAAATGCCCTGGTTAAAGAAGGATTTAATTCGGCCATCAGCATTGAAAATATTTCATTTAAATATGAAGAAGAATACGTGCTTAAAAATTTCTCATTGGAAATACCCAAAGGAAAAACGGTTGCTTTTGTGGGACAATCGGGCAGCGGAAAATCGACAATTGCAAATTTGCTGACACGTTTTTATGACGTGAATGAAGGCAGTATTAAAATTGATGGCATCGACATTCGCGACATCACAAAAAAATCATTACGCAGTCTGCAAGGCCTTGTTTCCCAAGATTCCATTTTATTTAACGACAGCATCAAAAATAATATTTTGTTGGGCATCGAAAATAAATCGGAGGCCGAAATTGTGGACGCCGCAAAAATTGCGAATGCCCATGAATTTATACATGAGATGCCAAATGGCTACGATTCCAACATAGGCGACAGCGGTAACAAACTCTCTGGCGGACAAAAACAGCGGTTGAGCATTGCGCGTGCGGTGCTTAAAAATCCGCCAATCATGATTTTGGATGAAGCCACTTCAGCGTTGGACACTGAATCTGAACGTTTGGTGCAGGATGCATTGGAAAAAATGATGAAAAACAGAACTTCGGTGGTGATAGCACACCGACTTTCCACGGTTCAAAAAGCGGATCTTATAGTGGTTTTGCTAAAAGGAAAAATCATTGAGCAAGGAAACCACGAGGAATTGATCGCCAAAAATGGTGTTTACACCAAGTTGGTTGAAATGCAGACGCTTTAGAAAGAAAGTTATTTGTTATTGGTTATTCGTTGAATTGTTAAGTGTTGAATTGTTTTAGTGTGTAGCTGTTTGTTTCTCGAAGGATTGTGAAATTATTTTGATGTTTTTACACACCCCAACCCCTCTCAAGAGGGGAATTAATTGTATTGAATTTATATTTTAGACTTCTAACATTTTTAACTTTAATTTTTAACCAATCCCAACTTCTCCCCTTTTTTCAGCATAAAAACATACGCTTCTTCATAATCGTTGGCGATTTCACCTTCTAAAATTGCTTCTTTAATGGCTTCTTTTAAAACGCCGATTTCACGGCAGGGTTTTAAATTAAAGGTTTCCATAATCAGTTCACCGGAGATTGGCGGCTGAAAATTGCGGACATGGTCGCGTTCTTCCACTTCCTTTATTTTTTGGCGCACCAATTCAAAATTTTGGTGGTATTTTTTAAATTTCGACGGATTTTTAGTGGTAATGTCCTCTTCACACAAAGTCATTAAGCTTTCAATGTCATCACCGGCATCAAAAACCAAACGTCGCACTGCAGAATCGGTCACTTCGGTTGCCAACACAATCGGACGAGAACTTAACAATACCATTTTTTGAACGAATTTCATTTTCTCGTTCATGGGCATTTTCAAACGCTTAAACAGTTTGTAAACCATTTTTGACCCCACATATTCATGTCCGTGAAAGGTCCAGCCCAGTATTGGATGAAATTTTTTGGTGGGCGCTTTTCCAATATCGTGCAGCAGTGCAGCCCAGCGCAACCATACATCTTCGGTGTTTTTTGAAATATTGTCCACCACTTCCAAGGTATGGTAAAAATTGTCTTTATGCTTTTGTCCTTCCACGTCCTCCACACCTTCCAAATTGGTCAGTTCAGGCAAAAAACGTTTCAGCAACTGCGCTTTGTGCAATAAAACAAATCCGACCGAAGGCACTGGAGCGCTCATTATTTTGTTGAGTTCTTCCACAATTCTTTCACGCGTAATAATGTCCAGTCGCTCGGCATTTCTGGCAATGGCTTCAAAGGATTTCTTTTCAATATCGAAATTCAGCTGGGTAGCAAAGCGAATGGCGCGCATCATACGCAAAGGATCGTCAGAATAGGTAATATCCGGACTCAGCGGCGTTTTGATAATTCTGGCTTCCAAATCTTTCAATCCGTTAAAAGGATCCAATAAATTGCCATAATCGGCTTTATTTAAACTCATGGCCAAGGCATTTATGGTGAAATCCCGGCGGTTTTGGTCATCTTCCAACGTTCCGTCTTCCACTACAGGATTCCGGCTGTTTTCATTGTAAGATTCCTTTCTCGCGCCCACAAATTCCACTTCAACCTCTTTATACCTTAACATCGCCGTTCCGTAGGTTTTAAAAACCTGCACTTTGGGTTTGTTCGGCAATAATTTGGCGACAGCCTGCGCCAATTCAATGCCGCTTCCAACGGCAACAATGTCTATATCTTGCTTATTGTCCCTTTTTAAAAAGTAATCCCGCACAAATCCGCCGATGACGTAGGTTTCCAATTGCAAATCGGCAGCCGCTTGTGAGATATATTCAAAAATCGGATGGCTTATCGCCTCCGTATGAAGATTTTTTTTAGTCATTTTTTAGTTGCGTAGCACGGTTATTTTACCTTTTTCATTGACCTTCAAAATAGTTGAAGATTTTTCATTCACTTCATTACGCTGCAAATTTACAACATAATCAACGCTATCCAAAATGGACTTTTCAATTTCATCAAAACTTTTAGGGGTAGGATTTCCGCTGATATTTGCAGAAGTGGAAACTATAGGTTTTCCGAACATACGAATCAATTCCCTGCAAAACTCATTTTGCACAATGCGAATAGCCACTGTGTCGTCAGCCGCCACCACGTTTTTGGCCAGTCCAACCGGATTGTCGTAAATAATGGTTGTTGGATTTTTTGTTTTTGACAGCAATTCTAAGACTGCTTTTGGAACTTTGGGAATGTATTTTTGAAGCATTTCGAAACTATCAACCAAAATAACCAAACTTTTGCTCTCTGAACGCTGTTTGATTTCAAAAACCTTGGCAACGGCTTCTTCGGAAGTCGCATCACAGCCAATTCCCCATACCGTATCGGTTGGATAAAGCAATAGCTTCTGTTGGTTCAATATTTTAAGGCTGTTCTTAATTTCGGCATCCATCATTCAATAACTCAATTTTAGGTTGTTTTAAATTACGAAAAATTACTTATAAAGTCCGATAAACTTTTTAAAATCCTTATAATAACAAGCAGACAGTGAACTCAATTTGTTTGAAAAGCTTAGCAATCGCCAGGAATTGTAATTTGAAATCCCTTTTATTATTTCATCTGCTTTCAATTTGGAAATATGAAATTTACTGATTATTTCAGGATTTACCCTGCCATAACCTTCAAACTTATTTACCTTATTTTTTGAGTGGATGATGCCCAGCCACAATCTTTTATTTTTTACCCTAACGATATTTTTTTCATATTTCCAGGATCCGTGGCGGCTTCTGAACCAAACGGTTTTAAAATTATCCTCTTTCTTTTCTATCAGACTTATAAACGGATTGTACAAATGCTTTTGAAAACCCAATCGTATTTTTTCTCCAATTTGAAGCGTATAGCCATCAATTAAATCAATCGCAAGGTGATTTTGTTTGTCGAAATAACTTTGAATAACATCCACATAATCTTCATGAATGCTGTCGTCATTGTCCAATCTTGATGTAATGATATATTTTTCATTGTCCAGCAGTTTGATATTTTTGACGATTTCCGGCAAAAAATTAGGCATTCCGTCTATAAAAAACGGATAGAAATTATCATAAGATTTGCGGCATTCTTCCACTTTAATTTTATAGGATTCCGGCGTATTCACATCAAAAAACACCAGCCATTTAAAATTTTGGTTGGACTGGTTTTTTACCGAACTGAAGCAAAAATTTTCAAATAAATCAAATCGTTCTTTCAGCCATTCTTCGGTCAGTACCTTTTCCTTGTTTTTTGTGACGGTCCAATCGGTGGCCCTTAAATTGAATCGCGTAAGAATATAATGCTGAAACATGGGTTGATTTTGTTATATTTTATTGAAATGTAAGGTCATAAAAACAAACCTGATTTAAAACTTAAAGTAATTCAGCTTCTTTCTCATTTTAAATTTCCTTAGCAGATTCAGCGGTTTTTTCTTTAAGTAAGACCTGTCTTTCTCTAAAAAAGCCAAAGTTGCATCCACAATTCTTTTGCTTGATTTTCCATCTCTGTAAGGATGCGTAAATTCAATATATGCATCAATCTCCTTCATCACTTCCTTAGGATACGTAAATGCTTTTTCTATGATTTTTTCAATATCCTCCACCTTTTCAATATTCATTAAATGAGGCATCGGTTTGGTATTTCTGAAAGTTACCACCGGTTTTCGCTGCAATATGAATTCAGGTATGGCCGATGTGGTGTCGGAAAACATCACATCCGCTATTTTTAAAATAGGAATAATATCGGTGGTGTCGAAATACTTCAGATTTTCGTTTTCCAGATTTTTGAATTTTTCAACAATGGAAGGATCCATCATTGGGTGAAGAATCACCAAAAATTGCCATTTTCCCAAAAGTGACAATCTTTTTATTTCATCATAAACTTCAGGGATTTTGGCCAAGCTGTATCGTGTAGTAAAGGTTGAAGAAATAAGCACCGTTGGCTTTTCGTTAATTCTTTGCATCGTATTGGTTTCTTCAAACAAGGGATCCACTTTTGACCAGCCGGTTTCCACCACTTCAAAATAGCCGTGTTTCTTTTTTAACTCATTAAAAGGACCTGTTGTAGACGGACCCTGGGTGCAATACAAATCGAAAAATCCCCTGATTCTGAAATGTCCCTTTTTAAAACTCCATTTATTAACCAAAAAACCATGAAAAATTTCAACTTTGATTCCGGGAAAAAAATGAGGAACCGAATCTGTGGCCACCAAAACAATGTGCGGATTGTAATCCATAACCTCCTGCACTGTTTCCAACAATTCTTCCTCGTCTGTCAGATACTTTTTTGCGTTTTCAGATTCAGAAAACCATTTTACTTCATAGCCCCTTTCCCTTATTTCTTTTTGAAGCGGTTTGCCAATAGGAATGCTGTATCCTTGCGAAATATGAATTAAAAATCGTTTCATTTATGTGGAATAAAATTTTTAACAAAGATATAAAAATTATACCGCCACATCATTTTCTCGAAGCGCATCATTTAATGATGTTTTTTTGTCGGTGCTTTCCTTGCGTTGCCCAATAATTAAGGCACAAGGAACCTGATAGTCGCCTGCAGGAAATTTTTTGGTATAACTTCCCGGAATGACCACAGAGCGCGCCGGAACGTATCCTTTAATAATTTTAGGTTCGCTGCCTGTTACGTCTATTATTTTAGTGGAACCTGTAAGCACCACATTGGCGCCCAAAACAGCTTCCCTTTCCACGCGAATTCCTTCCACCACAATACAGCGTGAACCCACGAAAACATTGTCTTCAATTATCACTGGCGCTGCCTGTAAAGGTTCCAAAACGCCGCCAATGCCAACGCCACCGCTCAAATGCACATTTTTGCCAATTTGGGCGCAGCTTCCAACGGTTGCCCAAGTGTCGACCATCGTGCCTTCATCAATATATGCCCCAATATTTACATAGCTGGGCATTAAAATAGTTCCTGCAGAAATGTAGGAGCCATAACGTGCCACAGCATGTGGCACCACGCGGATTCCTTTTTCTTTATAGCCTCTTTTTAAAGGTATTTTATCGTGATATTCAAAAATTCCCACTTCAAAAGTTTCCATTTTTTGAATAGGAAAATACAGCACCACGGCTTTTTTTATCCATTCATTTACCTGCCATCCATTTTCTGTTGGTTCCGCAACCCTTAAAACTCCTCTATCCAACAAATCAACAACTTCGCGAATAGCGTTTTGGGTAATTTCTTCTTTTAACAATTCCCTGTTTTCCCAAGCTTGTGCTATGAGTTCTTTAAGTGCTTTCATTCCTTTAAATTTCTGTTCAGCACAAATATATTGCTTTAAAAAAAAATTTCCGTCCAAAATACCTAAATTTGCACAACTTTATTAATTATGTTAACATTTTGGCGCGGATTTTAGCTTTGGATTACGGTGAAAAAAGGACGGGAATCGCCATAACGGACGAATTGCAAATTATTGCTTCCGGGTTGACCACTGTTGAAACAAAAAACATTTTTTCATTTTTAACAGATTATTTAAAAAAGGAAAAAGTCGAGTTGTTTTTGGTTGGCGAACCCAAACAAATGAACAATGCCGAAAGTGAAAGCGAACAATTTATCAGGCCATTTGTCGAAAAATTAAGTCTGACGTTCCCTAAAATCCCAATAAAACGCGTGGATGAACGTTTTACTTCAAAAATGGCTTTTCAATCGATGATTGACAGCGGCTTGAAGAAAAAACAACGGCAAAACAAATCGCTTATTGACGAAATCAGCGCAACGATTATATTGCAGACTTATTTATATTCAGAAAAAAAATGATTCGGAAAATCAACGTATTTATCAGAAGAAAATTTAGAAGAATTTTCCAGGACCAGCTCTGCAAAAAGGATATTGAACTTTTAAAGAATAAAAAATTCGTCATCATTGCAAACAATTGTTGGGGTGGTGAAATTTATAGTTGGTTTAAAAGGCCTTATAATTCGCCATTTGTCGGACTTTATCTTCACGGTCCCTGCTTTGTGAAATTGCTTTCAAATTTCAACCATTATATGTCCCAGGAATTAAAATTTGTCAATTCCACCGAATATTCAGCCATTGTGCCCAATTATCCGGTAGCGCTGTTAGACGACGTGGAAATCCACTTTTTGCATTATAAATCGGAAAATGAAGCCCGGGAAAAATGGACCCGCAGAACTTCCAGAATGTTGGAGGAATCCAATTTGGACAACTATTTTTTTAAAATTTGTGATTTAAATGGCGGATGTGAAAACGTTTTGAAAAAATTCCACAACCTTCCCTTCAGAAATAAAGTATCATTTGGCGTAAAAAATTATGCCTCGCTAAAAGATAAAAATCACATCAAGATTAAGGAATCGGGCAAAAATAAAGGGCTGCATGTACCGAACGGCGTAAAACTGTTTAAGCTCACCTTTTTATATTTTGACATTCCAAAATGGTTAACTAATTAATTTTTCTTTGTTTTAGAAAATCTTTTGTAATTTTGCAAACCAAAAAAAAGAGTATGATATTACCGATTATAGCTTATGGCGATCCTGTTTTGAGAAAAATGGGAGTTGATATTGACAAAGAGTATCCAAATTTAAATGAACTCATTGAAAATATGAAAGAAACCATGATAAATGCCCGCGGCGTCGGATTGGCAGCGCCACAAATTGGCAAAGCTATCAGGCTTTTTATTGTGGACACGTCTCCTTTTGGGGAAGATGAAGATTTAAGCGACAAAGAGCGCGCCTATTTGGGCAGCTTCAAAAAAATATTTATCAATGCCAAAATCCTTAGTGAAGAAGGAGTTGAATGGGCTTTTAATGAAGGATGCCTAAGCATTCCGCACATTACGGAAGATGTTTTCAGAAAGGAAAAAATCACCCTTGAATATTTTGATGAAAATTTTGAAAAACACACTGAAGTAATTGACGGTATGGCGGCAAGAGTGATACAACATGAATATGACCACATCGAAGGTGTGTTGTTTATTGATAAAATCGCCTCATTAACAAAACGACTGATTAAAAAGAAACTGGAAAATATTTCAAAAGGACTTGTAAACACCGATTACAAAATGAAATTTTATACAGTGAAGAAGAAGTAGAAAACTTTCAACTTTTCAACGAATAAAAGATTAAACAGATAATAAAAAATAAAAAATGGAATTAAAAGACATTGTAGCCATCAACGGAAAACCGGGATTGTATGAGATTAAAGCGCAATCAAAAGGCGGAATCATCGTGGAATCATTAATTGACTCAAAAAGAATTCCCATCACCGTAACGCACAATATTAGTGCCTTGAATGAAATTGCCATTTACACTTATGAAGAAGAAATTCCGTTACGCATTGTTTTAAAATCAATTGGCGAAAAAGAAAACGGAAAAGAAGCGTTAAGCCATAAAGAAAACGATAAAGTACTGACTTCCTATTTCAGGGAAGTTTTGCCAAATTTTGATGAAGAACGTGTTTATACCTCAAACATTAAAAAAATAGTGCAATGGTATAATTTATTGGCTTCAAAAAATTTCGATTTCGCTGCCATTAAAGAAGTGGAAGAGGAAACCAAAGAAGCCTAAATGATGAATACCCGGGAACAACAACTCCAAGCTTTTGGCCGATTGCTGGATATTATGGACGAGTTGCGCTTAAAATGCCCGTGGGACAAAAAACAAACTTTTGAATCGCTTCGTCATCTAACCATTGAGGAAACTTATGAATTGGGTGATGCCATACTGGACAACGACCTTCAAGAAATTAAAAAAGAACTGGGTGATTTAATGCTTCACCTGGTTTTTTATGCAAAAATTGGTTCTGAAACCAACGATTTCGACATTGGCGATGTCGCCAATTCAATTTCCGAAAAACTGATTCACCGCCATCCGCACATTTATGGCGACGTGGTTGTGAAAGATGACGAAGAAGTAAAACAAAACTGGGAAAAATTAAAACTGCAGGAAGGAAAGACTTCCGTTTTGGAAGGCGTTCCAAAAGCGCTTCCCGCCATGGTAAAAGCCAGCAGAATTCAGGAAAAAGTTGCCGGAGTGGGATTTGACTGGGAAAAACCTGAGCAAGTCTGGGAAAAGGTTCAGGAAGAAATGAATGAATTAAATGCAGAACTTGTCAAAGGAAATACCGACGCCATAGAATCAGAATTTGGAGATGTCCTGTTTTCGCTGATTAACTATGCGCGATTTATCAAGGTAAATCCGGAAAATGCGCTGGAGCGCACCAATAAAAAATTTATCGGCCGCTTTCAGTTTTTGGAAAACGAAGCCAAAAAAATCAACAAGTCACTACACGATATGTCGCTTGCCGAAATGGACGTATTTTGGAACGAAGCCAAAAAATTAGATAAATAACCAACGTTGTTCTCAAAATTTGCTAAATTGGTATTTCAAATTGGTCAAATGGAAAAAATACTTATTATTACCGGTGGCAGCAAGGGTTTAGGCCTTGGCTTGGCAAAAGAATATCATAAAAACGGCTACAGGGTCATTTCAATTTCAAGAAGCAAGGCGGAAAAATTATACTTTGAAGAGCAATACCAATGCAATTTAAGCAAAGGCGAAACCATTGAAAGCGCTCTCGCTGAAATATTCTCGCATCTCGACAAAAATAACACAAAACAGTTGACACTCATCAACAATGCTGGCGATTTGGGGACCGTAAATACCCTTGAAAATTTGACGCCTACAGAAATCAGCTATACCATTCAGGTAAATTTAACAGCACCTATGATTTTAAGTTCCCAGTTCATTAAATTGTCGAAAGACTGGAACTGCAAAAAGCAAATTTTTAATATTTCATCGGGTGCCGCAATAAATCCTTACGAAAGCTGGGTGATGTATTGCGCTTCAAAAGCCGGATTGGACATGATGACCAAGGTGGTTTCAAAAGAACAAAAAGAATTGGCAAACGGCGTTTCCATTGTTTCGATTTATCCTGGAATCGTTGATACCGATATGCAGGAAAAAGCAAGGAATACCCCAAAAGAACACTTTAAAGCGGTACAGCGGTTCATTGATTTCTATGAACACGGCGATTTATTTTCTCCGGAACAGGTTGCCAAAAAGATTTATCATTTGGATGTTGAAGGCGAATTAAAAAGCGGAAATATTTTAGATGTCAGGAATGTATAAAAAAAGGCTGCCAAAAATTATGGCAGCCTTTTTTTGATGGTATAATTTACAGAAATTTAGGTGGTTGGTTTAACAATCGGTGTGATTGTTAAATTTTTTGCATTTTTAACTTTCTCGTTGGTCAAGGCAATGTCAATCACTTCTTTCATCGTGTTCACATAATGAAATTTCAAACCTTTTAAATAGGATTCCTTAATTTCCTCAATATCTTTTTTATTTTCGATACAAAGCACTATTTCTTTGATATTGGCGCGTTTTGCGGCCAGTATTTTCTCTTTGATTCCGCCAACAGGCAACACTTTTCCACGCAATGTTATTTCACCGGTCATCGCCAATTTGGCTTTCACCCTGCGTTGCGTAAATACGGAAACTATGGAAGTCAGCAAAGCAACTCCGGCACTTGGTCCGTCTTTTGGTGTTGCGCCTTCCGGCACGTGAATATGTATTTTATATTCATCCAGCAGTTTTGGATCGATGCCAAAATCGCTTGCATTTGCCCTGATGTATTCCATCGCAATGGTTGCCGATTCTTTCATCACATCACCCAACATTCCGGTAATGGTAAGACCTTTTCCCTTGGAAATGATGGATTCAATAAATAAAATATCGCCTCCAACACTTGTCCATGCCAAGCCAGTCACAACGCCCGCAATCTCATTGGTTTCGTATTTGTCTCGTTCCATATGAGAAGGTCCCAATACTTTTTCAATAATTTCTGTGGTAATGTTTACCACATATTCTTCTTCCATGGCAATTGATTTTGCCGCATAACGCACTATTTTGGCAATTTGTTTTTCCAATCCCCTAACGCCGGATTCACGGGTATAAGCTTCCACAATTTTTTCCAATTGTTTTTTTCCAATTTGCAAATGCGCACTTGTCAATCCGTGTTCTTTTAACTGTTTCGGCAACAAATGACGTTTGGCAATTTCAATTTTTTCTTCCGTGGTATAGCCTGAAACATTGATGATTTCCATACGGTCGCGCAAAGCCCAAGGAATGGTTGACAAACTGTTTGCCGTGGCGATAAACAACACTTTGGACAGGTCATAGTCCAACTCTAAATAATTGTCGTAGAATGTGGTGTTTTGTTCAGGATCCAGCACTTCCAACATGGCAGAAGACGGATCTCCGTTATGGCTTGAAGAACCCATTTTATCTATTTCATCCAACACAAAAACCGGATTTGAAGTGCCTGCCTTTTTCATATCTTTAATGATCCGGCCAGGCATGGCGCCAATATACGTTTTTCTGTGGCCTCTAATTTCAGCTTCATCTCGCAAACCTCCCAAAGACATGCGGATATATTTTCTGCCAAGTGCTTCAGCAACCGATTTTCCCAAAGAAGTTTTGCCTACACCCGGAGGACCGTACAAACAAATAATCGGGGATTTCATATCGCCTCTCAATTTCAATACTGCCAAATGCTCAATAATGCGTTCCTTTACTTTTTCCAATCCGAAATGATCTCTGTCCAGTATTCTTTGGGCCCTTTTTAAATCGAATTTGTCTTCAGAATATTCATTCCAAGGCAATTCCAGCAACAGGTCCAAATAATTTCGCTGCACAGAATATTCCGCAACCTGCGGATTCATGCGTTGCAAGCGTCCCAATTCTTTCTCAAACGTTTCTTTTACTTCATCATTCCATTTCTTCGCTTTCGCCCTTTCGCGCATTTCTTCCAATTCTTCATCGTACGAAACACCGCCCAATTCTTCCTGAATTGTTTTTAATTGTTGATTTAAGTAATATTCACGTTGCTGCTGATCCATATCAGAACGTGTTTTAGACTGAATATCATTGCGCAAAGCCAATCTTTGCAATTCAATATCCATCTTTTTTAAGGTCAGCAATGCCCTTTCTTTCAAGTTATCGGATTGCAATAATTCTTGCTTCTCCTCCACTTTTAAATTCATATTTGAAGAAACAAAATTGATCAAAAACGGGTTGCTCTCAATATTTTTAATGGCGAATGTGGCTTCGGAAGGTAAGTTCGGATTCTCTTTTATGATGCGCACCGCCATCTCTTTGATGGATTCAATAATGGCTTCAAATTCGGGTTCCTTTTCTTCCGAACGATCTTCAATGCGTTCTTTTGTGGTCGCCTGCATATAGGGTTTTTCCTGAACAAAAGCGTCGATTTCAAAACGCTTTTTGCCTTGGATAATGACTGTTGTATTTCCGTCGGGCATTTTCAGCATTCGTAAAATACGGGCCACCGTGCCCACTTTATAAATATCGTTGGTGCTTGGATCTTCGATGCTTTCATCTTTTTGCGCAACCACCCCAATAATTTTATTTCCCTTATACGCTTCCTCTATCAATCGAATCGACTTGTCGCGGCCTGCGGTAATTGGAATTACAACACCCGGAAACAACACCGTATTTCGCAAAGGCAATATGGGCAATACAGACGGAATGTCCTCATTATTTATTTCTTCTTCATCTTCCGGAGTCATCAATGGAATCAAATCAGCATCCTCATCTAACATGTGCTGTAATGACAGATTGTCCAGTTTAAAAAATTTCGATTTGCTCATAGTATTTTATTGGGTCATTTTGTCATTAATAATTTCTTGACTTAAAAAGTGATTTATGCAAAATTAATTTATATTTCTGGTTTTCAATAATTTATATTGATAACAACTATGTTATCTCCTAATAAATTTCAATTGTTGTGCCAAAAATCTTATTCAACCTTATTATTTTTTCAGTAATTTTAAATATTAAAGTGTAACACTCTAAAAATAAAGTAGTCTTTTAATAGAAATCAGTTTTGAACGTGGCGAATCAAGATATTAACCAACTTATGGAAGGATGTAAAAAAGGCGATGCCAAAGCCCAATTTACGATTTATAAACTTTACTATAAAGCGATGTATAATACTGCTTTTAGAATTGTGAACTATCCATTTGAAGCGGAAGATGTGATGCAAGAATCGTTTTTATCGGCTTTTACAAAATTAGATTCCTTTAGCGGACAGGTGACTTTTGGTGCCTGGCTAAAAAAAATAGTGATTAACAACAGCATTACTGCTTTAAAAAAGAACAATAAATATGAAATGGTCCCTCTTGAAAAAGTTGCCATAACAGCTATTGAGGAAGATGGTGCCGATTACAGCGAACTGGATGTAAGTGCGGTTTTAAATAAACTGTCAGCGTTAAAAAATAATTATAAAGTGGCATTGACCTTAAATTTAATTGAAGGTTATGATTGTGAAGAAATTGCCCAAATTATGGATATCAGTTACGAAAATACCCGAACCACCATTTCAAGGGCAAAAAATAAATTAAGACAACTTTTATCAGAATCTTATGCAAAATAATTTAGAAAAAATATTTAAGGAACTGGAAAATCAATTTGATGTGAATGAGCCAAATGTGGGTCATTTCAGCAGATTTGAAGCAAAATTGAACAAAGGCACCAAACCAAATATTCTTTTAAAACTATGGCCTTTCATTGCTATTGCTGCTTCCGTAATTTTAATTTTTGGTGTTTGGCTCGGCGCATCATTTTCAAAACAGGGAATGGAATTGGCGAAAGTCTCATCAGAAATGGGTGAAACCCAAAATTATTTTGTTGCCACCATTGAAAAAGAACTTGAAATCATCGAAAAAGAACGAAATCCCAGTACCGAACAAATCATCAATGATGGTTTGCAGCAGTTAAATAAACTTGAAATCCAATATCAGGTACTTACTTTAGAGCTCAAAGAAAGTACGGAAGACAAAAGAATTATTTACGCAATGATTGAAAATTTTCAACAGCGCATTGAAGTGTTGCAAAGCTTATTAACTCAAATAGAAGATGTTAAACAATTAAAAATACAAAACAATGAAAAATTCAGCTAAACTTTTTCTTCTTTTTTTACTGATCCCGTTGTCCATTTTAGCTGCGGAAAAAAAAGGAAAATACACCAAAAATAAAACGATTTCCAAAGAGTTTAAAGTTACCAAAGACGCCACTTTAAATGTTTCAAACAAGTATGGAAATATTGATATTGTCACCTGGAATGAAAATAAAATAGAAGTCATTGTAAAAATTACAACCAACGGTGATGATGAAGACAAAGTTAAAAGGCGTTTGGAAGAAATTACTATTGAATTCGATGCTAATTCAACCTATGTTTCTGCAAAAACCATGATTGAGAAGAGTTCTGCTTCCTGGAGTTGGTGGGGAAACAAAAATAATGTGAACATGGAAATTAATTACCAGATTAAAATGCCAATCACCAACCATGTGAATTTAACCAATGATTACGGCGGTATTAACCTCAACAAACTGGAAGGAAAAGCAACCATTAATTGCGATTATGGCAAATTAAATATTGGTGAATTGTTAAATGCATCAAACAGTATTAATATAGATTACACCAACAATTCCATTATTTCTTATATGAGAAATGGTACTATAAATGCCGATTATTCAACCCTAAAAATTGATAAGGCAAATAAGATTGAATTAAATGCGGACTATTCACATGTATCTTTTGGTACCGTTGACCGTTTAAATTATTCGTGCGATTATGGCAGCTTAAAAATTGACGATGCTGAAAATATTAATGGAACAAGCGATTATATGAATTTAAACATTGGTAAATTACTTATTTCAGGCGTCTTCAATTTAGATTATGGTTCATTAAAAATTGAGGAATTGGGCCAGCGTTTTAAAGAATTAAAAATCCAATCGTCCTACACCCACGTAAAACTTGGTTTGCATCCAAATGCTTCATTTGATTTTACGGCAGCATTGAGTTATAGCGGATTTAAACATGGAGATCGTTTTACGTTCAACAAGGAAATTGAAAAGCCTACTTCAAAATATTATGAAGGCTATTACAATTCACCAAATTCAGGTTCCCTAATTTCAATAAAATCCAGTTACGGAAGCATTTCTTTTAGCAACAATTAAAAAACATTATGATGAAAGCATTTATCAGTATTTTAGCATTATTCATTATTGGCACCAACCTTAATGCCCAAGTATTTACATTTACAAAAAATATAAATGGAAACGGCAAACTTATTACAGAAAACAGGAACTTATCCGATTATGATAAAATTGATGTCGCCGGTTCTTTTGAGGTAAAATTGGTAAAAGGAAAAGAAGGCGCAATATCTATTACTTCCGATGAGAATTTAATAGAATATATTGAAACTGACGTTGAAAATGGCCATTTAAAAATTCAGCCTAAAAAAGGCTATCAGTTAAAATCAACCAAAACAATTGGAATCACGATTTCATTTGAAACGATTGATGCTATTTCGTTGGCAGGATCTGGGAACGTACATTCTGAAGATGTATTGAACGCTACGAATTTAAATTTAAACTTGGCCGGTTCGGGAGAAATCAATTTGCCAGTTTCAACAAAAAACCTGACTTCACATATTGCAGGTTCAGGAAACATTAAATTATCAGGAAATTCCGAGGTGTTTCGTAGTGAAATTGCAGGTTCTGGAAACTTGGAAGGTGATGGTTTAAAAGCAACAGTTTCCCATATAAATATTGCCGGATCTGGCAATGTGAAAATTCATGCGGTTTCTGAAATCCATGCCAATATTGTTGGTTCAGGCGATGTCATCTATACCGGAAATCCGGCCATTGAAAAATCCAAGTCTGTAGGATCCGGATCGATTCGCAAGAAAAGCTAATTTAGATTAAAATCGTTACCTAAAAAGTTTTGAAGACCGTCATTCTGAACTTGGTTCAGAATCATATCATGCTGATTGCCAATTATTATGAGAACCTGAACCAAGTTCAGGTTGACGAAAAAAAACGTTGCAATTGCGACGTTTTTTTTATGAAATTATTCCACTTCAATCTGATATTTTCCCAACAATCCTGCCAAGCCCTGCAATGAAAATTTGGCTTTTTTCATCCGATTCATTTCAGGATCAATACTTTAATTATACGAAGTTCTAAAATCGGCTTTTTCCAACATTGAAGTCTTGAAAATGCTTCCAATCAAATCACAATTGTTAAATAAAGCATTGGATAAATCGGTTTCCGAAAAATCAACTTCCTGCAATTTGCATTTGTTGAATTTTGTGTTTTTGAGTTTCAGTTTATAAAACGAAATGATGTTTAAATGACATTCTTCAAAGCCAAGCGACAATAAAAAAGGATTGCAATCATTAAATTGAAGTCCCAACAATTTGCAATTTTTGAAAATTACGGACCTGAATGAGGTGTTTTTGAAATAGGTATTGCTGAAATTACAATTCACAAATTCACAATCTATAAAAGTAAGTTCGGAAACATCCGCATTCAAAAACAGGCAGTTTTTAAAAGTACAATCGTCATATTCCCCTTTTGCCAAGGTTGCTTTTGAATAATCGATTTTTTCAAAAATTTCATTTTCAACAAATACACTCATAATTATTTAGCGCCAACCTTTTTAGTTTCATTCGTTTTTCGAAACATAAAATACAGACCAATTAAAATAAGCGGAATGCTTAAAACCTGTCCGGTATTCAATCCGAACATCCAATTTTCGCCACCTTCAACCTGTTTTTCCTTGAAAAATTCAACAAAAAACCGAACCGACCAAAGCAGCGCAAAAAACAATCCAAAAAGATAACCTGATTTCTTCATTTTATCGGTTTTCCAATACACGAACCAAAGCAGGATAAATACAAAAAGATAGCCGACTGCTTCGTACAATTGTGAAGGATGGCGCGGAAAATCTTCCCCTAATTTTCTGAAGATAAAACCATAATCCGAGTTTGTTGGTTTTCCGATAATTTCAGAATTCATTAAATTTCCCAATCGGATAAAAACGCCTGCGATGGCCACCGGAATCACAATTCTGTCCAATATAAAAAGTATTGGTTTTTTCAGCACATTTTTACTGTAAAAATACATGGCCAAAATAATTCCGATAGCCGCACCGTGACTTGCCAATCCAGCATAACCGGTAAATTGGAATTTTGGCGAAAAACGGAAAGGAAGCAACACTTCCAAGGGTTTACTGAATAAAAACGCAGGCTCATAAAACAAAAAATGCCCAATTCTTGCGCCCAATAAGGTTGCTACAATCGTGTAAATAAATAAAGAATCTAATTTTTCAATTGGAACATTGTCATTAATGAATATCTTTTTCATCAAGTAAAGCCCTAACATAAAGGCAATTACAAACATTAAACTGTAGTACCGAACGGCAAACGAGCCAATTTTAAAAATTTCCGGTGAAGGATTCCAATCTATTTGAAGTAGTATCATGTATCTTATTTGTTTATTCGTTTATAGGTTCCCTTCGACTCCGCTCAGGGTGACAATTTGTTTAATTGTTGATTTATTCAGTCGCTTATTCGTACAACTTTTAACTTTTATTATGGAACCGGATCATGCCCATGGCCGCCCCAAGGATTGCAGCTAACAATTCTCTTTATCGACAGCCAGCCTCCTTTAAAAATTCCATGCTTTTTTAGCGCTTCCACCGTGTATTGTGAACAGGTTGGCGTATACCGGCAACTTGGCGGCAAATAAGGTGAAATTGCTGCCTGATAAAACCGCACCAGCCAAATAAATGGAATCGCTAATATTTTAGTAAATGTTTTCAATTTAATTTATCGAGAAGGTTGTTCCTTCTTTTCCGTCTTTTAACTGGATTCCCAACACGGCGAGTTCATCGCGAATTTTGTCGGAAAGTGCCCAATCCCTGTTGTCACGCGCTTCTTTTCGCATCTTAATCAGCATTTCGACCACGCCGTTTAATTTTTCCGAAGCGTTTTCTTCTAACTCATTTTTCAATCCCAAAACATCAAAAACAAAAGTATTCATCGTGTTTTTAAGTGCCTCAAAATCGGCCACCGAAATGGTTTCCTTCTTTTCAACCAGCAAATTCACATATTTCACCGCTTCAAATAAATTGGCAATCAACACCGGACTGTTAAAATCATCGTTCATGGCCTCGTAACATCTTTGTTTCCAGTCGCTAATGTTGATAGATGATGCTTTTCCCGCTTCAATTTTGTTAAAGTTGTTTAAAGCTTCCATCAACTTTATATAGCCTTTTTCGGCAGCTTCCAAGGCATCGCTTGAAAAATCCAACACGCTGCGGTAATGCGCCTGCATCATAAAAAATCGGGTGGCGCTTGGCGAAAAAGCCTTGCTTAAGATGGTGTTTTCACCCGTAAAAATTTCATTGGGCAAAATATAATTTCCTGTCGATTTTGCCATTTTTTGGCCATTTAAAATCAGCATATTCGCGTGCATCCAATAGTTCACCGGATTCACCTTATTTTTTACTTTTGATTGCGCAATTTCACATTCGTGATGCGGAAATTTTAAATCCATTCCGCCACCGTGAATGTCGAATGTTTCACCCAAATATTTGGTGCTCATTGCTGTACATTCCAAATGCCAGCCGGGAAAACCTTCTCCCCAGGGCGAAGGCCAGCGCATAATATGTTTTTCTTCCGCTCTTTTCCAAAGCGCAAAATCCTGCGGATTTTTCTTTTCCGATTGCCCGTCCAGTTCCCGTGTATTGTGAATGGAATCTTCAATATTTCTGCCGGAAAGGATTCCGTAATGTTCTGTTTCATTGTATTTTAACACATCAAAATACACCGACCCATTGATTTCATAGGCCATTCCTTTCTGCAAAATATCTTTAATAATTTCAATTTGCTCTACGATATGTCCGGTTGCCGTAGGCTCAATACTGGGCGGCAAATTGTTTATTTTTTGAAGTGTTTCATGAAAATCGACCGTATAGCGCTGCACCACTTCCATCGGCTCAATTTTTTCCAGCCTTGCTTTTTTGGCAATCCGGTCTTCGCCTTCATCAGCATCATTTTCCAAATGCCCGGCATCGGTAATATTGCGCACGTAACGCACTTTATAGCCCAACTGTTTTAAATAACGGAAAACCAAATCAAACGACATAAAAGTCCGCACATTTCCCAAATGCACATTGCTGTATACCGTTGGTCCGCACACATACATCCCAACATTTCCTTCAACAATGGGTTTGAAAATTTCTTTAGATTTGCTTAAAGAATTGTATATTTTGAGCTGATTTGTTTTGTATAATTCCATTAAAAATCCTCTTAATTTAAAAGCGTAAATATACTAAAAATCCTGAACGCAAATTGTAAGGATGATGAATATTGGCTAAATTCCAATTTGAACCGCAAATAAAATAATCACTATTTTTGGCATTACCGCAAGGGTCAGGCTTTCCGCTCCAATCTTTTTAGCAATAAAAAATCGCTAAAAAGGATTTTCACGCCAATCCTTAATGCAATAGGCAACACTCCTCATAATTTGGCCAAACAATTAAGCAAAACATTATTGGCCGCGCAATCCTTTTATCTTAATAAATAAATTAAATTTACGGCGAATATAGATTTCAACAGTTAAAGATTTCAACTAAGCAGAACGCCTTCATGTACAATTTGTCCACCGTAAAAAATAATGTTTGCATCATCATTCCCTGCTACAATGAAGAAAAAGGCTTGGCGGTGCAGGAATACAGCCATTTTATTGAAGAAAATCCGACTATTTTAGTCTGTTTTGTCAACGATGGTTCTTCAGACAATACGCTTTCTATTCTTGAAGGCCTAAAATCTCGCTTTCCAAATCAGGTGATTGTGCATTCCTACATTAAAAATATGGGGAAAGCCGAAGCCATCAGAAGTGGTTTTCACTTTTGTAATTACCATCACAATTTCGAATATATTGCCTATTTGGATGCCGATTTGGCAACTTCGCTGGAAGAATGTCTGGCGATGACCAGCTTTTTAAATGAAAAAATAACGTTTGTTTTTGGCTCAAGAATAAAAAGAATCGGCGCTGTGATTGAAAGAAGCCACTACCGGTTTTTTATCGGCAGAATTATTGCCACTGTTATTTCTTATATTTTAAAATTAAACGTTTACGACACCCAGTGCGGCTGCAAAGTTTTCTCCAAAGAACTGGCTGAAGTTGTTTTTAAGGATGTTTTTGTTTCCAAATGGTTGTTTGACGTGGAGATTTTTGACAGAATCATCAAATTTTACGGACGCGACAAGGTATTGGAAAAAATGCTGGAAGTGCCGTTATTAAGATGGGTAGACAGAGGAGATTCAAAAGTAAAAGCAAGCTATTTTTTAAAATTATGGATTGATTTATTCCGAATCCATAAAATTGTCAATTCAAAAAAATAATTCCAAACGCTAACAAACGCTTCTAAAATGGACTTAAAAAACTATAAAAACACTTCTTTTTATCTGTTTATTTCTGTGCTTGTCATTGTGATTTTCCGATTGATCCTTACGGCTGTAATTCCATTATTGGACAAAACCGAGTCGCGCTATGGCGAAATTGCCAGAATCATGCACGAAACTAAAAACTGGGTGGTGCTGCAAATTGATTATGGTATTCCTTTTTGGGCAAAACCACCAATGTCAACCTGGCTTTCCGCTTTAAGTTTTGAAACTTTCGGGGTGAGCGAAATGGCCGTAAGGTTTCCTTCCTATTTATTGGCTTTGGTTTTATTGCTCATTTTAGGAAAACTGGCAAAAACAGCAGGCGTTTCCTTTTATTTACCGGCATTTATTTTGCTGACCATGCCCGAATTTTTGATTCATACCGGCGTTGTTTCAACCGACAGCGCGCTGTCTTTTTGCATTGCATTGATTATGATTTCTTTTTGGAAATCAATGCAAGATGAAAAATATTCATTTTGGAATTATTTGTTTTTTATAGCACTCGGACTCGGATTTTTGTCCAAAGGGCCTATCATTTTAGTACTGACGGTTCCCCCTATTTTCCTTTGGATTCTGATTCAGAAAATATCATTTAAAACGCTCTATTTAAAATTGCCCTGGTTTACCGGATTGCTGCTTACCGCAATCATTTCAATTCCCTGGTATGTGCTTGCAGAGCAACGGTCGCCCGGATTTCTGGATTACTTCATTGTAGGCGAACATTTTAAACGGTTTTTGGAACCGGGATGGAAAGGTGATTTGTACGGCAGCGGCCACTCGCAGCCGCTGGGAATGATTTGGGTGTTTTTATTCGCGTTTGCTTTTCCCTGGATACAAATTGTGTTGTATAAAATTTGGAAAGAAAGAAGAACAATTTTTAAGGACAAATATGTTTCTTATCTGGTTTTTTGGTTGTTTTGGACACCGCTGTTTTTTACGATTTCAAAAAATATTTTACATACCTACATCCTTCCGGTAACCATTCCTATTGCACTTTTAATGGTACATTGGTGGAAAACTTACGAAAAGAAAGACACCATGTTGACGGTTGCTTCCATTTTTCCGGCGGTGGCCATATTGCTGTTTTTTGGCGCTTTTGTAACCGGTAAATTGGATTTTTATATGAATTCGGATAAATATTTGATTGAAAACCAACAGATTGATTTCTGCAAAAATGAAGCCCTGTATTATTGGAAAGACAAATCCTATTCCGGACAGTTTTATTCCAATGGGAAAGCAAAAACCATTGCCGATGCCAAGCAACTGGATTCCGTTTTGGGAATTGCCGGAAAGTCCTATTTTGTAATTACAAACAAAAAAATAAAAGACATTCCTTCAGCATACATGGAGAAAATGAAACTTTTGGACACCAATTTTAAAAGTTCCATCTATTTGTTGAAAGGGGAATAAACATCAATTAACGACTTAAAATCGCAAAATTTTACCTAATTTTATTTGAATTATTTTTTCCGATTAAATATTTTAAATTTGTCAATCCTATTGAACAATCAATAAATGCGTAATAAAAAGTCATCAGAATCTGCCTTGCATGAGGTTGAAGGCATCAAACCGCCTTCTTCCGTCAGTGACAATTCCATAAAAAAAATAAAACTAAAAAGAAGCGAGCAACCTTCTGAAGCAGCGTTTGTTGAAAAAATACTGGCGGGTGATATTTCCTATTTAAGTCGTGCCATTACTTTAATCGAAAGCACAAATCCCAAACATCAGGAAAAAGCAACTGCCATTATTGAGCACTGTTTGCCTTATGCAAATAAATCGGTAAGAATAGGAATTACAGGTGTTCCGGGTGTCGGGAAAAGCACTTTTATTGAAGTGTTCGCAAAACAGTTCACCAGTAAAGGAAAAAAAGTGGCCGTTTTGGCCATTGACCCAAGCAGTTCCATCAACAAAGGAAGTATTTTGGGCGATAAAACCCGAATGGAAGAACTGGTGAAAGATCCAAATGCTTATATTCGTCCTTCCCCAAGCGGTGAATCTTTGGGCGGTGTGGCGCAAAAAACCCGCGAAACGATTATTTTATGTGAAGCTGCAGGTTTTGATGTTATCTTAATTGAAACCGTGGGTGTCGGCCAAAGTGAAATTGCCGTGCATTCCATGGTAGATTTCTTTTTATTGCTGAAATTGGCCGGAGCCGGTGACGAATTGCAGGGAATCAAACGCGGAATTATTGAAATGGCCGATGCCATTGTGATCAACAAAGCCGACCAGGACAATATAAAAAGCGCCAATTTGGCAAAAGCAGAATTTTCCCGGGCCTTGCATTTGTATCCGCTGAAAGAAAGCAGCTGGCAGCCGCTCGTGACCACCTGCAGCGCTTTTTATAATGAAGGAATTGACGCCATTTATGAAATAATTCAGGACTATTTGAGTTTAACCATGTCGAACGGCTATTTTGAAAAAAGAAGAAATGAACAAAACAAGTATTGGCTGCTGGAAACCATTAACCAACAATTGAAAAATAATTTTTACAACAAGCCAGCCGTTAAGGAAGCCCTAAAAAAATATATGGACGCCATCCAAAAATTAAAAACGACACCGTTTAAAGCTGCCGAAGAATTACTAAAATTGGCTCAAAAATAATGAAATACGAATTTACCATTATTGTTCCTGTTTACAATGAAGAGGACAATTTAAAACGCGTGGAACAGGAGCTTTCCGACTATCTGAAAATTGCCTCAAAAAAAACAAACATCCTTTTTGTAAATGACGGAAGCAAGGACAACAGCCAGCTATTGATAGAAGAAATTTGCGTCAATAACCCTGATTTCTCCTATATTTCATTTGAACAAAACCAGGGATTAAGCGCTGCCATTGCAGCCGGATTTAAACAGGTGGATGCAGAACTGGTAGGGTATATAGATTCCGATCTGCAAACCGCTCCGGAAGATTTTAATTTGTTGCTGGCGCATATTGGAGAATACGATTTGGTTACGGGTGTTAGAACTGGCAGAAAAGATTCTTTTGTAAAAAATATGTCATCCACAATTGCGAACGGAATTAGACGGGCTTTCACCCATGATGGAATGGACGATACCGGTTGTCCTTTAAAAGTGATTAAAACGGAATATGCCAAAAATATTCCCATGTTTAACGGGTTGCATCGCTTTTTACCCGCTATGATTTTATTGCAAAATGGCAAAATAAAACAAATACCCGTGCAGCATTTCCCAAGAATTGCGGGTGTGGCAAAATATGGCTTGTGGAACCGATTGATCGGTCCGCTTATCGATTGTTTTGCCTATGTATGGATGAAAAAAAAATACTTAAACTACAAAATAGTTAAAAAAGGGTAATGAGTAATTGGATCATTTACAGTATCGGTTTTTTGGCGCAGCTGTTATTTTCCGTAAGGCTCATTTTGCAATGGATATTATCCGAAAAAAGCAAAAAGGTGTTAACGCCTGCCATATTTTGGAAAATAAGTCTGTTTGCCTCCTTTCTATTATTTGTTTATGGATATTTGCGTGAGGATTTTTCCATTATGTTGGGCCAGGCCCTCACCTATTTCATTTATATCCGGAACTTGCAACTGCAGGGTGAATGGAAAAAAGCGCCAAATTATGTGCGTATTTTCCTATGGATTTTTCCATTGCTTATTGTTATTTACTATTTCAACAACAATACCTACGATATGGCCAAATTGCTGAAAAATGAGGACATCCCGAAATGGTTATTAATCATGGGAATTGCTGCGCAAACCATTTTTGCGTTACGGTTTGTGTACCAATGGATTTATTCCGAAAAAAACAAACAATCGCTGTTGCCTTATGGGTTTTGGCTGTTGAGTTTCATTGGCTCAGTAATGATTTTAATTTATGCGATTTTAAGAAAAGATCCGGTGCTTTTGCTTGGCCATTTAATGGGTTCCGTAATTTATTTCAGAAATCTCATTTTATCAAAAAGGGAAAATTTAACTAACATTCTAAAGGCAACTTCAGATGATTAAAATCTTTGAAAAATATCCGTTAGCCCTATTGTCAGGTGTTGTTTTATTGATGCTCCTGATTCACCTGGAAGTGCCTAACATCACCATTATGGAAGCCCGTAATTTTATTACGGCACGTGAAATGGTGCAGGATAATCATTGGATTTTAACCACCATCAACGGCGAAGCGCGCTACCAAAAACCGCCATTACCGACTTGGTTAACGGCTGTCTCAGGAATGCTTTTTGGTATCAACAATGTTTGGGCTTTAAGGCTTCCGGCTGTATTGATGGTTTTATTTTCGGGTATTTGTATTTATTATTTGTCATTGAAATTAAATCTTTCAAAAATTCAAAGTTTACATAACAGTTTAATTTTGGTAACTTCATTTTATATTTTCGCCATCATTATTGAAGCACCCTGGGATATTTTTGCGCACGGTTTTATGCTTGCCGGACTCTATTTTCTGTTTCTGTTTTTTGAAGAAAATAATGCACGATGGAAAAACGCTTTGTTGGCCGCATTTTTTGTCGGATTGTCATTATTGAGTAAAGGTCCGGTATCGCTATACGTTTTGTTTTTGCCGTTTTTAATTTCTTACGGAATTGTATTTAAATTTAAAGACCTAAAATCGAGAATACTTCCATTGCTCATCTTTCTTATTTTATTTTTGGTGATTGGGGGCTGGTGGTTTGTATATGTGAGATTGGCAGATCCGGAAGCATTTTTGGAAATTGCCACAAAAGAAACAGAAAATTGGAGCAGCTACAACATAAAACCAATTTATTACTATTGGAACTTTTTTATCCAGTCCGGTTTGTGGGCAATTCCGGCATTTATCAGTTTGCTGTATCCTTATTTGATTAAGCGCGTTGCATATAAAAAAGCCTATCAATTTTCATTTTGGTGGACGATTATTGCGGTAATTTTATTATCCTTGATTCCCGAGAAAAAAGCGCGTTATCTGGTTCCTGCATTGATTCCGCTGGCCATAAATTCCGGTTTTTATATTCAATATTTAATGGCTGATTTTTCAAAAATTACTGCTAAAAAAGAGACAATTCCTGTTTATTTTAACTTCGGATTGATTGCCGCCTTAAGCCTGGCCGTTCCGTTCGCCTTGTTCTTTTTGTTGAAAGACGGATTGCAAAACCATTTAATAAGTTATTTATTGACTTCATTGGCAACACTTTTAATCGGAATTCTGTTAATCAGAAATTTGTATGTTAAAAAGTTTTCGACCGTTTTTTATTTAACCATTTTGTTTGTGGTTTCTTTAGGCGCTTTTGGCTTGCCCCTGTCGAAAAGTTTGAATAATAACGCGGAATTCAGGTCCATCAACACATTGCATCAATTTGAAAAAAGCAATAAGATTACCAGTTATTCCATAGGCGAAATGGCCCCGGAATTGCTTTGGGATTATAACGGCATTCTAAAAGATATTTATAAAAACGAAACGCTAAAAATTCCTGCTGAACCAAATTTTGGCTTGTTGCTGATGAATGAGGATACCGAAATTATTGCGGCTCAATTGCGCCAAGATTACAATTTAAAACGCATTGAAACCTATAATTTGAATGTTGGTTCAAAAAGCAAAGAACGATTGATCAGAGAATTTTATTTAGTTTCAAAAAAATAGTACTTTTGATAGAGGAAATAAGCATAACGGGAACAACCGGCAAACACTTATCAAAATTAATGCGAATTCCATATGACCTTAAAATAAAACAAAATTTATATGAAAACATTAACCTACATAGATAAAGCAGCCTATCTATTATTAATCGTTCTATTCGGATTTGGAATATACTTTGCAAACACAAATCTTCCCTATTTTGATGAAGTATATACGGTGGAAGATGGCTTTATTGAAAATGGTTCCGCTATTTTTCTATTGAGTTCAAGCCTGCTTTTGCTTTATCGCCTTTTTAAGCTTTTTAAACACAAAGATTTGTTATGGAAAATTGGAATTCTGGCCATGTCGCTTGTTTTCTTTTTTGGTGCCGGTGAAGAAATTTCTTGGGGACAACGCATTTTTAATGTGGAATCTTCCCAATATTTTATAGAAAACAATGCGCAGGGAGAAACCAATTTGCACAATTTAGTCGTTGAGGACACCAAAATAAATAAGTTAATTTTCAGTCAGCTTTTAACCGTTGTTTTGGTTATTTATTTAATCATAGCCCCTTTTTTATACAGAAAGTTTGATTGGGTTAAAAAATTGGCGAACAAATTTGCGGTGCCAATTGTGCAATGGCACCATACCATTTCATTTTTAACAGGTACGGTTTTACTATTATTTATTTCCTCAAACAGGAAATGGGAAATCTACGAATTGGCTTTCAGTGTCATTTTTTTGCTGATATTTATAAATCCTTTCAACAAAGAAATTTACGCCGCTAATTCATAAACTTTTTCAAAAAAGCTTTAAAAAAAACATAAAACAGCGAACCGTAAATTAGTCCGAACAGCATTCCCGTCAACACATCCAGAGGAAAATGCACGCCCATATAAATGCGGCTGTAAGACACTGCCAACGCCCATATAATTAGTATGGAAAATAAATAGTCCCGTTTACTTTTTAACAACAAACCAAAAAATACCGCCATTGCCATCGTATTGGCGGCATGTGCCGAAAAATAGCCGTACAAACCGCCGCACCGGTTGCCCACCAGCCGAATTAAATCAGAAATATTTTCATTGTGGCAAGGACGCAATCTTTTAAAACCGTATTTAAATAAATTGCTTGTTTGATCAGAAGTGATTATGAGTAAAACGACAAAAAAAACCGCAACAAACGTTTTCTTTAATCCAAATTGTTTGTAGGTAAAATAAAGCAGCACCAAATACAAAGGAATGGCGCTATACTTATTTGACATAAACAGCCAAAAACCATCCCATTGCGGTGTTCCTAAATTATTTAAGTAAATAAGCAATTCAATGTCTCTAGTCAGCAGTGAATCTATCATTGGATTATCCTTGATTATTTATAGGTTTAATTTGCCAAGCCAACCAATTCCAGTTCAAAAACCAAATCGGTATTTGGCGGAATGACATTGGCAGCACCCTGTACTCCGTAACCCAAATGAAAAGGGATAAACAACATTGCTTTATCACCAATTCTCATTTTTTGCAGACCTTCTTTAAAACCGGCAATTAACTTTGCATCCGGACCATAAATTGTTGTAAAAGGCGCGTAGCCATTTTGTTTGTCCCGGCCTTCTTCATAAGTTCCATAAGCCTTGGCGACTTCAACAAAACTGGTGTCAAATAATCTTCCATCGGTAAAATACCCTGCATAATTCACTTTTACATTGCTTCCTTTAGGAGGATATTCGCCATTTTTTGTTTCAGTAATCACCAATTTTAATCCGGTAGGAAGTTCTTTTGCTTCAGGTGCATATTTATTTATTCTGGCTAAAGTTGCCTCAGCAGCCTGTTGCCTTTTTTCTTCCTGGTCTTTTATGTCTTTCAGATACTTTTCATAAAATGTAGAAAATTCTTTTTGTGCATCAAATTTTTTGGCAATTTTTCCAATTGTGATGATTTCAATGTTTCTGATGGTGTCATTTTGCATGATAGAATCAACCACAGCCTGCCCGGAAACGACATTTCCAAACACGGTATGTTTGCCGTCTAACCAGGGAGTTTCTTTATGCGTAATAAAAAACTGGCTTCCATTGGTGGCCAGACCTGAATTTGCCATCGACAAAATACCTGCTTTGTCATGTTTCAATAAAAGACTTCCGATACTGTCTCTAGGGAATTCATCACTAAATTTGTAGCCTGGATCTCCTTCTCCTGTGCCTGTTGGGTCACCGGTCTGAATCATAAATGCCTTAATGACTCTATGAAAAATAATGCCATTATAATATTTTTTCCCTTTTAGTGGACCAACAACATACTTGTTTGTGCCTGTTGCCAGAGAAACAAAATTAGCCACCGTAATCGGCGTTTTCTCAAATTCAAGTTTCAACAATATGTCCCCTTTATTTGTTTCCATATTTGCATACAAACCATCATCTAAATTGGCATACTTGGTTGGCTTGCAAGAAATAACAAGCAATGACAACACTATAATCATAAGTTTAACTTTCATCGGTAGATTTTATTTGTTTTAATTAATCAATAGAAAATGCCTTTTAAAAACATAAAGATAGCTTTAAATATGTTTTAAAAGGCATTTTATAGGTCGATTATATTACAGCTTGTGCCCGAACAAATAATCGTTTATTTTTTTACTTCTAACAATTCCACTTCAAAAATTAAAGGCATAAAAGGTTTGATTGGTCCGCCTTCACGTGGAAAAGCGCCATAAGCCAATTCTTGAGGGATGAAAAATTTATATTTTGAACCTACGCTCATCAATTGAAGACCTTCAGTCCATCCTTTAATTACGCCGTTTACCGCAAACTCAATTGGCTCTTTTCTTTCAACTGAACTGTCGAATACAGTACCGTCAATTAAGGTTCCATGATAATGAACTTTTACAGTTGAAGTCCCAAGTGGTTTCTCTCCTTTTCCTTCTTTCAAAACAATATACTGCAAACCGCTTGCAGTAACTTGCACGCCTTTGGCTGTTTTATTGGCTTCTAAAAATTTAACCCCTTCTGCTTTTACGCCAGCAAATTCAGTTTCCATTTTTTTTGTTTGCTCATCTTGTTGTTTTTTCATGGCTTCTTCTTGCTTTTTTTGAAAAAACGCTCTTAAAATTGGTTCGGTATTTTCAGCAGTGATCAAAATATTTGTGGAATCAATTCCATTCATAACGCCTTGAATAAATAGATCTTTATTTATTTCAGGGAAATTGGCCTTTAATTTAGAGGCAATGTCTATTCCTAATGAATAACTTACCGTATCCACTTCGGTTTTTAATGCTTTTTGTGCGGTGCCTTTATTGTTGCACGACAACATTGTTGAAATTAATGTAATTACTGTTAAAATTTTAATTGCTTTCATTTTTCTTATTGATTTTTATTAATTGAACTTTAAATATTAATGGTTGATTTATTTCTATTTTATTGCTGTCACCTATATATCCATAGGCTTTGTGTGATGGAAACAGGAAAGTTACAACCTCTCCGGCACCCATTAATTTTAATCCGTTTCGCAGGCCTTCCACTATTTCCTGCTTATCAACGATATAGGTTTGTTCCCCAATTTCTTCAGCACTATAAATTAAATTGTTATTTATGTCGAAAACATCATAGGTAAACAAAAGCTGATCGCCAACTTTAGGCAAATAGGAATCTGGATTTTTTTGATTATAGGTATACCAAAATCCGTTTGTTGAAGCCAAATATTCGGTAAGTGAATCTTTTTCCATAAGCGCCCTGAAAGCATTTTCTTCTGAAGCGTTCATCGTTTTATTTAAAATAACCGATTCTTTCAAAAAAGTACTCGTTTTTCCTAAAACTGGTTTGCGCGGAATTGGATTTGCACACGAAACCGTCAGCACCAAAAAAATATAAAGAAAATATTTATACTTCATAAGAGGTCAGCAATTCGTTTTGGTAAGCGGGAAGCAATTTTAAAAATTTTGAAACCGTGGCATCCAACGAAATTTTAGATTTTCCGCCAGCGGCGTTGTCGTGGCCTCCTCCATCAAAATGTTCCCGGGCAAATTTATTAACCGAAAAACTTCCTTTGGATCTCAATGAAATTTTTATGATTTTTTGTTCGATATCTTCAATAAAAATAGCCGCAAAAATAATGTTTTCAAGAGACAATGCATAATTCACCACGCCTTCCGTATCTCCTTTTTGATAATCAAATTCATCTAATTCTACCTGCGATAACGTTATATAGGCCGTTTTTAGCTTGTCGATAACCACCATATTGGTCAATGCTCTGCCCAAAAGCTGCAATCGCGCATAGGAATTGGTATCATATACATGGTTGTATATTTTGGCATTGTCTGCGCCTTTATCAATTAAATCGGCTATTATTTTGTGTGTGGTACTTGTGGTTGAAGGAAATCGAAACGACCCTGTATCGGTCATAATTCCCGTGTAAATACAAGTGGCAATATCCTCGTTGATCGCTTCAACATCATTTAACTTTTCCAAAAAATGATACAACATCTGACAGGTTGAACAAACTGAAGTATCTGAAAATAAGTATTTTGCAATGTCTTCAGGTTGCTGATGATGGTCAATCATCATAAAAATGCCCTTGAATTCTTTCAGGGTATTTTCCATATCATCACCCACGCGGTTCAAAGCATTAAAATCCAATAAAAAAATGATGGAAGCTTCTGCAATGGCCTTTTTTGATTGCCTGTTTTGCATATCAAATTTCAAAGCATTTTTTGATCCCGGCAGCCATTTTAGAAAATTAGGATAATCATTTGGCGAAACCACCGTTGCTTTATGTCCCTTACTATTAAGATAATGATACATTGCTAAACTTGAGCCAATAGCATCTCCATCAGGGTTTTTATGTGGCACAATCACTACATTTTTAGGCGTAGAAAGCAACTCTTTTATTTCCTTAATCTCACTTCTGTTCATACGGCTGCAAATATACAATTTTATACTATATTTTATTTCATTATTTTTTCTTGAACATCGCTATATTTACCGAAATTGAACTTAAAACCAAAAAATGAACTATTTTAAATACGCCGTGTTCTTGTTTTTGTTGATTTCTTCTTGTAAAACGAAAGAAAAGCAAAAAATTGAGTCCCCAGTTTCAAAGGAAACAAGCAGTGATTTCACCATAGCTTTCGGTTCATGCAACAACCAGACACTTCCCAATCCGTTTTGGACAGAAATTGAAAAAAACAAACCAAATGTATGGATTTGGGGCGGTGACGTTATTTACACCGATACCTATGATATGGCGTATATGGAGCAAAATTACCTGAAACAAAAAAATAATGAAGCCTATGCCGATTTTACCAAAAAAGTGCCCATGCTTGCTACTTGGGACGATCACGATTATGGTTTGAACGACGGCGGCGTTGAATATCCTAAAAAAGCAGAAGCGCAACAATTGTTTTTGGATTTTCTTGATGTGGCGAAAAATGATGTCAGAAGAAAACAGGAAGGCGTTTATTTTGCCAAAGATTATAACCTGAACAACAACAGCATAAAAATTATTTTATTGGATACCCGCTATTTCAGAACGGCTTTAACTGCCGATGATGAAACAGAAAAACGATTTAAACCAAATGCCTACGGAGAAGGAACGATGTTAGGAGAAACACAATGGGAATGGTTAAAAAATCAGCTTCAAAATTCAAAAGCATCTTACAATATCATCGTAAGCAGTATTCAGTTTTTATCGAGCGAGCACGGATTTGAATCCTGGGGAAATATGCCGCATGAAGCTGACAAACTTATTGACCTTCTTAAATCGACCAATGCAAAAAACGCCATAATCCTTTCTGGCGACAGGCATATTTCGGAAATTTCAAAAAAAGAAATACCCGATTTAAAATATCCCTTAATCGATTTTACTTCAAGCGGACTCACGCATTCCTACACTGATTTTAAAGGAGAGCCCAATAAATACAGATTGGGCAATGTGGTTTCAAAAAAGAGTTTTGGCATTTTAAAATTTGATTTTAAAACCAACGACGTAACTATGGAAATAAGGGGTGAAAACAATGCTGTTTATGAAACCTACACCCAAAGTTATGGGCAACACAACTAATTTATTCAGAAAATAGTATCTTTGCGCCGATTTAAAAATTAAAGACAATTAGAAATGGCAACAAACAGAACATTTACCATGTTGAAACCCGATTCCGTAGAAAAAGGATATATCGGGGCAATATTGGAAAAAATTAACGCTGCAGGATTTAGAATTGCAGCAATTAAAATGACGCAAATGACCGACGCCGATGCGAGAGCATTTTATGCAGTTCACAGTGCGCGACCATTTTTTGGCGAATTGGTTGAATTTATGACCAGCGGACCAATTGTAGCGGCTATTTTGGAAAAAGAAAATGCTGTTGAAGATTTTCGCGTATTGATTGGCGCAACCAATCCTGCCGATGCAGCTGAAGGCACCATTCGTAAATTATACGCTTCTTCTATGGGAGAAAACGCGGTTCACGGTTCAGACAGCGATGAAAATGCGGCTATTGAAGGCGCTTTCCATTTTTCGGGAAGAGAAATATTTTAAATATATTCCTATCCCCAGCCCCTTCCGCGGCAGGCAAGCTTTCCGAAGGAAAGGGAGTTTGATTTGAAATTATAATAATATTTACAAAAAAATCCATTGTTAAAAAACAATGGATTTTTTTTCAGCTCAATATTATTTTAGTAATCAGTTCTTCGCCTAGCTCCTCATTCATCATTTTGATGATTTTTTCCTTGCCATAACTTAATTCTTCGCGTAAAACAGAAGACTTCAGTTTCACCACCAAGGTTTTTCCGGTTAATTCAACCTTGCTGGTGTAAGACACAACGCCGTTTCCCATCAGTTTTGCCCAAGCTTCTTCCACAGAAATCTGGTTCATTCCTTTGGTTAATTTATTTTCCTTAATCACATCTTTCATCAAAGCTGAAATTGACTGAAATTCATTGAAACGTTTGGCCATTATAATTGAAATATTTTATACGGTTGATTTGTTTTTTTTACCACATCTTCGGTGCGCTCTTTGTGCGTATCGCTGATAAATAACTGTCCGAACTCCTCATTATTTACCAGATTTATGAGTTGCTGCACTCGTAAATCGTCTAATTTATCAAAAATATCATCCAACAATAAGATAGGTTTTATGTTGGCCTGTGATTTTATAAAGTCGAATTGCGCCAGTTTTAAGGCAATTAAATAGGATTTTTGTTGTCCCTGCGATCCGAATTTTTTAATTGGATAGTTGTCAATTTCAAACGACAAATCGTCCTTATGAACACCAACGCTCGTATATTGCAATATCCGGTCCCTTTCCATATACTGCGCAAACAATTCCACCAAACTGCCTTCATCCAATTGTGTTTTATAAACCAGATTCACCTGTTCCTTGCTTGAGGATATCGCAGCATAACGCTCTTTAAAAATGGGGATGAACGCTTCCAAAAACTCGGTTCTCTTTTTAAAAATGATGCTTCCGTACGATTCCAATTGTTCATCATACACTTTTAAATTTAACGCATCAAAAGTTCGGTTAGCCGCAAAATATTTCAACAATGAATTCCGTTGCGCCAACACTTTATTGTATTTAATGATGGTTTGCAAATACAATTTATCAGATTGCGAAATTACATTGTCCATAAATTTCCTTCTGGTATCGCTTCCCTCAACAATTAAATCGCTGTCGCCCGGTGAAATGATGACCAAGGGCAAAAAGCCAATATGCTCCGAAAATTTTTCATACACTTTGCCGTTTCGCTTCACCACTTTTTTATTTCCGCGTTTTAAACTGCAAACCACATTGTCTATTTTATCATTTATATGATACTCCCCTTCAATGATAAAAAAGTCTTCAGAATGTTTAATATTCTGCGTGGCCGCCGGATTAAAGTAACTTTTCGCAAAAGACAGGTAATAAATTGCATCCAAAACAGTTGTTTTTCCAACACCGTTATTTCCCACAAAACAATTGATTTTTTCCTGAAAATCAAATGTTTGGAACTCGAAATTTTTAAAATTTACCAGTGTTATTTTTTGTAAATGCATCTATTTTTTTTGAAAGTTTAAAATTATTGAAAATAAATGAAAATTTAGACACAATTGCATTTTTACTTTCCAATTAAAAATTCTATTTTTGCGCCTACAAATTTCTAAGAAATGGCAACATACAAAAAGACAGGAAGTAAAGCAAAAGATGCTCACAATAGTATTGAAGACAAATCGACTACCGCTGAAGTTTTTAAAACTTTAGACCAAACGGCTTCAAGATCAGAGCAATATATCATAAAAAATCAAAATATTATTTTTATTGTTTTAGGAATTATAGTCGCTTCAATTTTGGGCTACTTGGCTTATCAAAAATACGTGAAAGCGCCTAAAGAAAAAGAAGCCGCAAATGAGCTTGCATTCCCAAAAGTTTATTTTGAAAATGCCATAAACAATACCGTGGCTGCAGATTCATTATTCACCTTAGGCTTAAACGGTGCTGACGGGAAATATGGATTTATAGATATTGCAGACGAATACAGCGGCACAAAAGCAGGAAATTTAGCAAACTATTATGCCGGTATTTCTTACTTAAGATTAAAAAAATATAAAGAAGCCATTGACTATTTAGAAGATTTTTCTTCGGATGACGAATTGTTGGGTCCAACTGCAAAAGGAGCCATTGGTGATGCTTTTGCCGATATTAACCAACCACAAGATGCTTTTGACTATTATGTGAAAGCTGCAGAATTAAAAGACAATAATTTTTCTACGCCTTTATTCCTTTTCAAAGCTGGAAATACAGCCATGGAATTGGAGAATTTTCCTAAGGCTTTAGAATTGTTCGAAAGAATTAAAAACGACTATCCTACTTCTGTTGAAGCCGGTACTATTGACATTTATATCAATAAAGCTACCTTTGCATCTAAAAAATAAAAGGTAAATGGCGACAACTAATTTATCGGATTACGATAAAACAACCATCCCAAACTCGAAAAATTTTCGGTTTGGGATTGTTGTTTCTGAATGGAATGCCGACATTACCGAAAACTTATATTTAGGCGCAGAACAAACATTGCTTGAAAATGGAATCCCAAAAGAAAATATTTTGCGTTGGAATGTTCCGGGAAGTTTTGAGCTTATTTTTGGCTGCAAGCATATGCTGGAAACCCAAAAAGTAAATGCTGTCATTGCTATTGGAAATGTTATTCAGGGAGAAACAAAACATTTTGATTTTGTTTGTGACGGCGTTACGCAAGGCATAAAAGATTTGAATATTAAATACGATGTTCCAGTTATTTTTTGCTTGTTGACCGACAATAACAAACAACAATCCATTGACCGCTCTGGCGGAAAACATGGCAATAAAGGTGTGGAATGTGCTATTGCAGCCATAAAAATGGCAGCATTAACATCGTTTTAACACGCAAATTATCCACAAAACTTGACCACAACTTTTTAATTCAGTAATTTTGAAACTTACTGATTAATTTAATTTTATGTTTGGTAATTTATTTAAGCCCAGCTCACATTCCGTTTACAATTATAAGCCTCGTTATTATGATGAGCGGAAAGAACGTTTGCATAATTTAGAAATTAAATATCATAATCTTGACGGAAATGATCCCGAAATTTCAAGAATAAGGCTTACAAAAAACAATTTAAAAAACGATTGGATAAAAAATAAAAGAAGTGCTACAAACAGGTCCTCAAATTTAAGATTGGCATTAATTATCGCGATATTAGTCGGCATTGCTGCCTATATTTTTGATTTACACACTTTGTTTTAATGCCCGATATCATTCAGTTATTGCCCGATCATGTTGCAAATCAAATTGCTGCGGGTGAAGTTGTCCAAAGACCCGCATCTGTGGTAAAAGAGTTGTTGGAAAATGCCATTGATGCAGATGCCACCGCCATTAAACTAATTGTTCGTGAGGCAGGAAAAACACTTATTCAGGTTATAGACAACGGCAAAGGAATGAGCCAAACTGATGCCCGCTTAAGTTTTGAACGCCATGCCACTTCAAAAATAAGAAAGGCGGAAGATTTATTCAATTTACACACAAAAGGGTTTCGGGGAGAAGCTTTGGCTTCCATAGCTGCCATTGCCCATGTGGAGTTGAAAACAAAACAGGAAGACCAACAATTGGGTTCGTGTCTAAAAATTGAGGGAAGCACCTTTATTTCACAAGAAAATGTTTCAACGCCCACAGGAACTTCCGTTGCCGTAAAAAATTTATTTTACAACATTCCTGCCCGAAGAAATTTCCTGAAATCGAACACCATAGAAACGCGTCATATTGTAAACGAATTTCAGCGCGTTGCCCTGGCACATCCCAACATTGCGTTTTCATTTTATCACAATGAAAATGAAATCTACAATTTAAGCATCGGCAATTTACGCCAACGCATCGTGGCCATTTTGGGCAAAAAAACGAATGAAAAATTGGTGCCGATCCATGAAATTACCGATGTGGTTGAAATTAAGGGATTTGTCACCAAGCCTGAATATGCGAAAAAGAAAAGAGATGAGCAATTCTTTTTTGTAAATGACCGTTTTATTAAAAATTCCTATTTAAATCACGCTGTTTCAAGCGCTTTTGAAAATTTATTGTCGGGCGGATATTATCCTACCTATTTTTTATACTTAACTGTACCAACAAACAGCATCGACATCAATATCCATCCCACCAAAACGGAAATAAAATTTGATGACGAAAAAACGCTTTACGCTATTTTACGTTCTACCGTAAAACATAGTTTAGGACAATACAATGTTGGGCCTATCCTGGATTTTGACCGCGACGCGACACTCGACACGCCATACCATTTAAAAGGCACAAATTCGCCAAATCCAAGGGTGAGCGTGAATCCCGATTTTAATCCGTTTAAATCTGAGGAGCAAAAATCCATTCAATTTCCATACAGGAGAGAAAAAAATATGGAATGGGAAAGTCTGTACAACGGCTTGGACAGCACCGGCATTGATTTTAAATCAGAAATAGCTGATTCAGGGTTGTTTTCAGATGAAAAAGCGAACAGCAAAACCTATCAAGTTCACAAAAAATACATCGTCAGCAGCATCAAATCGGGGATTGTTTATATCAATCAGCAATTGGCGCACCAGCGAATTTTATACGAAGAATTTTTAGAGAACATTACCGTCAGGGATGCGATGAGCCAGCAATTGTTATTTCCGTTGGAATTGTCTTTCAATAAAGTGGACATTAATTTGATCAAGGAAATAAAAGGCGATTTAGAGAGCATCGGCTTTTTATTCGAAGAAATTTTGCACGACAACATTGTGGTAACGGGTATGCCGGTAAATATTGTTGAAAGTCAAATTACCCCTATTATTGAACAACTGCTGGAAGACATTAAAAACGACATTCCGGACACAAGTTTCAGCCAGCTTGACATTATGGCAAAAAGCCTGTCGAAAAGTTTGGCCATTAAAACAGGAACAAAACTTGACCTAAAAGAGCAAGAAGATATTGTAAATAAACTATTTTTGTGCAAACAACCGGATAGCTCCCCTTTTGGAAAAAGGACGTTTATCACGGTAAATATTGATGAAATTGATAAAAAATTTAACAATTAATCATTGTTAACTAGATAATTATGGGAAGAATGACCGAAGCTGTTAAGCACATTATAATCATTAATGTTATATTTTTTATTGCGCCGCAATTAATGCCTGCTTTAAATTTAGACAACTTATTTGCTTTGTATTTTCCCGAAAACGAAAAATTCGGGTTTTGGCAATTTTTAACGCATATGTTTATGCACGGCGGATTTGCCCACATCTTGTTTAATATGTATGGTTTATGGGCCTTCGGAACGCCGCTGGAACAGATGTGGGGAAGAAACAAATTTATATTCTTCTACCTTTCAGCAGGTTTGGGCGCAGGTGCCATTTACACTTTGGTAAATTATTACCAATTCAATTCTGTTTACGACCAATTGGTCAGCATAGGATTAAACGGTACGGATATTCAAAATATTTTGAATACCGGAAGTTACAATCCGCAAATATTAGAATCAGTTTCGGGCGATAAACTGTCAGAGTTTTACGCCACTTACCATACGCCTGCCGTTGGCGCTTCTGGCGCTGTTTACGGAATTTTGGTCGCATTTGGCATGGCATTCCCGAATGCAAAATTGGCATTGATATTTTTCCCGGTGCCTATTTCAGCCAAATATTTTATTCCCGTAATTATTTTGGGGGATTTATTCTTCGGAATCACAAAATATTCAGTTGGGAACGTAGCACATTTTGCCCACGTGGGCGGTGCATTGATCGGATTTATAATCGCTTGGTTCTGGAAACAAAACCAATTTAAACGCTGGGACTAAGTTGGCCTTCATAAACGACATAAAAGAGGCTTTTAACAAAGCCAATATTGTTGAAAAAATAATTTACATCAACGTATTTTTATTTTTTATAACGGTATTGCTCCAAAATTTCGTCATTAATTGGTTCGCCTTGCCGGCTGGTTTAAATGATTTTATATACAAGCCCTGGACACTGATTTCCTTCGCCTTTATTCATCAGGGATTCTTTCATGTTTTATCGAACCTGTTGGTTTTATACTATCTCGGAAACTTATTTTTGGATTTTTACAGCAAAAAACAATTTTTAAATTGTTACTTTTCAGGAAGTGTTTTTGGAGGCATCGTTTTTTTAGGATACTATTATTTCATCGACACAAGCGGAGCGCTTCCATTGGCAGGTGCTTCTGCAGCCGTAACAGCCATTTTTATAGCCATCGCCACCAAAATACCTCGTTATGCACTGCAATTGCGTTTCGTTGGCAGCGTTGAATTATGGGTAATGGCAGCGATTTGGGTGGTGTTAAGCATCCTGCAAATTGCAAATCCGGAAAAGGGATCTGCCATTGCGCATATAAGTGGTGCGATTTTTGGGTTCATTTATGCAAAGCAATCCGAAAAAGGAAATGATATCGGAAAATGGTTTGAAAGCGTGGTGAATTTTTTTACCAAAGCCTTTGGAACAAAAAAATCGGGTCCGTTAAAAACCGTGTATAAATCGGAAAAAAGAAGCACTTCGGAAGAAGTTTCAAAAACCAAACAACGAAAAATTAATGATATTTTAGACAAAATAAGCAAATCAGGTTACGAAAGTTTATCGCAAGAAGAAAAAGACTTTTTATTTAGATCCGGAAAAGAATAAACTATGAAAAATTTAGCCCTTATCGATAAATTTATTTTTATCCTGAATTCGCTTTTCGCCACACTGCTGCTTTTATCGTATCTGAGTTATTATATTTCGCCCAATACCATTTCATTTTTTTCATTGATCAGTTTAATAATCCCCGTTTTGCTTATGATAAACGGCGTTTTTGCACTTTACTGGATCATCAGGCTCAAAAAACAATTTTTACTTTCCGTAATCGTATTGGCTATTGGCTATCAATACATTTCAAAGTTTTACAGTTTTAAGGAAAAAGATGTATTGTTGACTGATGACGTGAAACTTATGAGTTATAACGTGAGAATGTTCAACCTTTATAAATGGATTAATGAGAAAAATGTGGATGAAAAAATATACGATTTCATCAATTCCAAGGAGCCAGATATTTTATGCATCCAGGAATTTCATCCATCCTTAAAAATAGGGCTAAAATATCCTTATGAGTACATCAAAATAAGCAATGACAACAACCATTTTGGACATGCCATTTTTTCGAAATTTAAAATCCTAAATTCGGGATCCCTGAATTTTTCCAATTCCGGAAACAATGCAATTTTTGCCGATATTGTTAGAAATAAAGATACTGTTCGCGTATATAACATTCATCTTGAAAGTTTAAATTTAAACCCGAAAGACGATTATTTCACTCAGGAAAATTCTGAAAAATTTAAAACCAGAGTGCAAAAAGCCTTTAAGATACAGGCAAATCAGACGACCTTAATTTCAGAACATATAAAAAAAACCAATCTTAGATCTATCATTTGCGGAGATTTTAACACCACTGCTTTTTCCTGGGTTTATCATCAATTAAAAGATGGGAAAAATGATGCCTTTGAGGTTGCAGGCAAAGGTTTTGGAAGAAGCTACGATTTTAAATTGCCCGTTCGTATCGATTATATTTTAACCGATGATAAAATTGAAGTCAATAATTTTAAGACTTTTGATGTAAAATATTCTGACCATTTTCCAATAATGGCCCGATTAAATTTTTAGGAGAAACTGATAAGTGTCAGTACTAAAAAATTTATAATTCCGTAGTTTAGCAGTCATTTATAAAAAACCAATCCCCTTATGAAAAAAATATTTTCATTTCTGTTTTTATGCACCTTTATTTTAGGATTTTCACAACAAAAAACATTAAACCTTGATGATGCCGTTTTGGGCTATCAAAAAGGATTGAATCCTGCAACGTTAAATGATCTTAAATGGGTGAACCATTGCAATACCTACGTTTTTCAAAAAGACAACGCGCTGATTTTTACGGATGCCGTTACAAATAAAGTCACTAAAAATATTCCATTCACAGATCTTCAAAAAAGTTATGCCGAATTAACGCGATTCCCGCGTTTAATGGAAATATCTACCAATGAACTGGTGTTTACCAATAAAAATTCCATTGAAACTTTTAACTACAATACTTTGTCAAAAAATGCTTCCATACAATTTGATGAAGCTGGCGAGAATACGGAATACAACTCCAAAGCAAAGGCAATTGCTTACACCCTGGCCAACAATTTATATATTGGAACTGCGGAAAACCCAAAAATTGCCGTAACCAACATAGAAGATAAAAACATTGTTTCCGGACAAACCATTCACAGAAGTGAATTTGGCATTTTTAAAGGAACTTTCTGGAGTCCTGAAGGAAGTTATTTGGCATTTTACCAAAAAAATGAAAGCAATGTGACGAATTATCCTTTGGTTGACATCACCACCTACCCTGCTTCGCTTAAAAACATAAAGTATCCAATGGCCGGACAAGGAAGCGAAATTGTCAAAATTGGAATTTACAACCTTAAAACACAACAAACCATTTACCTTGACATCAATACTGCTGATGAACATTATTTAACAAATTTATCGTGGACACCCGATGAAAAATTTGTGTTGGTTGCAGAAATAAACAGGGGCCAAAATCACGTTTGGTACAACCGCTATGAGGTTTTAACAGGTAAAAAAATGAATACCTTGTTTGAAGAAACCAATGAGAAGTGGACGGAACCGGAACATGATGCCGTGTTTTTACCCAACAGCAACAACAACTTTTTATGGTTTAGCGAGCGAGACGGATTTATGAATTTGTACCACTATACCACCGAAGGAAAACTGTTAAAACAAGTGACAAAATTCAATTGGGTAGTGACCAATATTTTAGGTTTTGACGAAAGCGGAAAAAATGTATTTATTACAGGAACAGGAACTGACCCAAGAGAAATGCATACGTTTAAAGTAAATTTAAAAACGGGCAAATACGACCGACTTTCTAAAGTAAACGGTACCCATTCCACCCAATTAAGCACTAATGGAAATTATTTAATTGACAGTTACAGCAGTTTAACCATCCCAACAAAAATCGACATTGTTGCCACAAAAAAAGTGAAATCAACTTCCATTTTCACTGCTGAAAATCCGCTGAAAGATTACAATTTGGGAACTACCGAATTTGTAAACCTGAAAGGAAAAAATGGCAACGATTTGTATGCAAAAATCACAAAACCAGCCAATTTTGATGCCACCAAAAAATATCCGGTTATGGTATATGTTTACGGCGGTCCACATGCGCAATTGGTTAAAAACTCCTGGTTGGCAGGTTCCAATTTATGGATGGTTGCGTTTGCATCCTTAGAAAATTATATTGTTTTTACGCTCGACAACAGGGGTTCCGAAAACAGGGGTTTTACATTTGAAAGCAGTGTTCACCGCAATTTGGGAAATGCCGAAATTGAAGACCAGTTGACAGGAATTGATTATTTGAAATCGCTGAATTTTGTGGACAGCAAAAGAATTGCGGTCAACGGCTGGAGTTATGGCGGATTTATGACCACCAGTTTAATGCTTCGCAATCCGGGCGTTTTCACTACCGCTGTTGCGGGCGGACCGGTAACCGACTGGAAATATTATGAAGTGATGTACGGTGAACGTTATATGGATACGCCTCAGGAAAACCCTGAAGGTTACGAAAAAGCAAAAGTTCACAATTACATTAAAAATTTAGACGGTAAATTATTGCTGATTCACGGAAGTGTTGATCCAACCGTGGTTCCGCAACACAGTATGACCTTGTTGCAGGAAGCCGTAAAACAAAAAGTTCAAATCGATTTTTTCACCTATCCGATGCACGAGCACAATGTTGGCGGTGTTGACAGGGTACACCTGATTAAAAAAATGATGGAATATATTGTTGAAAATAATAAAAGTCCTCTAGCCCCGGAAAAGGGAATTTAAAAAATGCTAAAGTTGAAGGCAATAGAAAATTAATAATTTGTAATTTTTAAATACCTGATACAATACTTTAGCGTTTAAATAGTAACCTAGAAACTATAACTTATCATGGAACCCCAAATTTTAATCAGCCCCGACAAGAATTCCATTGTTAAAATTGAAAAAGGCGAATTGGTCAGCTTTTTAAAAGACAAGGAAGAACTGATACACCAAAAAGGTCAGCCCGGCTGGCGAAATTCCGACACTGAAATGTTTCCGGTTATTGGCCCGACAGAAGCGACTGATTTTAAGGTTTCAACACCTAAAGGCAATGCGATTCAGGATCAGCACGGACTTTTAAGGGAATTATCTTATACTTTAATGGAAAGCGGCAAAAATTTTGCCGCTTTCCAAAAAGACTATGCCGCAAACACCCTCATAAAAAATTCAAAGTTCCCGGAAAAATCTCCTGAGGAAAAATTGTCTTGGCCCTATGATTTCAGGTTCAAAAAATTATACGAATTGTCCAACAATTCCCTAAAAATTACTTTTGAAGTTGAAGCTGAAAAAGGAATGCCATTTATGTTGGGCTATCATCCGGCATTTAAATTATCAGGTGACTATTCTGAAATTTGCAAAACAAAAGCCCATGAAGTTTCGCTTCAAAAAATCATGGATGGCGGGTCCACTGCCTTTCCAGTTTTAAATACCCAAGAAATTAAATTGATCAAAAATAAAGGATATAACATCTCCATAAAGACCAAAGGTTTTGACAATTTTATGTTGTGGACAGAAGTTCCCAATATGCTTTGCATTGAACCAATTACCGCCTATCCTTACACCGAAGGTGAACCGCCGCTTTCTGAAAAATTATTTAGTATTTCAAACGGAAAAGATTCTTTTGAGGTAGTGATTGCCCCATTTAAAGATCCTTTGATCAAAAGCGTTTATTTATGACTGAAGTCTTGCTGTCGTGCAGTCTTGCGGTCGCGCGGTCGCGCAGTTGCCTTTTAACTTTTAACCTTTAACTTATCAACTTTTTTCACCCTTTTCAAGTTCAATAAATTTATGGGATTGAGACCTAAACCACTGACATTTTTTCGCGAAAACAGCACAACTTCATCATAATATAAGGGAATTACAACAGCTGAGGCCATAATTAAACTGTCCATTTTTTGGTACAAGAGATAGCGTTTCGGATTGTCGGTTGTTTGGATTGCCTTTTCATAAAGCGCATCGAATTCTTTTGAACTGTAATGGGTGTAATTTGGCCCATTTGGCGAGAAATTTTTGCTGTGAAATATAAAAAGATAATTTTCTGCATCCGGATAATCTGCAACCCAACTGCCTCTAAATATGCTCAATTGTCCGCTTACTTTTGTTTGTCGCAAGGTAGAAGGCGGCAAAACATCAATATTCACCTGCAGCCCTGTCCGCTCCAATTCACGTTGGATATATTCACACAAATCTAGATATTGGCTGTTTGTGCTAATGGTGATTGACGGATTTAAATTTCCTGTTTCTTTTATATAGGATTGCACCAATTCCTTTGCCTTTTCAGGCTGATAGGTATAGCCTTCCATATTATTGAATGAGGGCAAACCTTTAGGAATAAAGCCATTTATGGCGGGAGTTCCAATGCCGTTTCGCAAATATTTAATCATTTTTACGCGGTCAAAACCATAATTAATCGCTTTCCTGATTTTTATGGAATGGACTTCCTGTTCAGCGGCATCTACATAAATACCTAAATATTCGGTATTTAAATAAGAACCGGAGACCATATCAATCTGATTTTTATAATGTTCCTTAAGTTGCCCTTCTGAAGTTAATAAATCATCTTTATAAGAAGCGTCTATACTGCTCATAAAATCGATATTTCCCTGAATAAATTGCAAAAACTCACTCTGCTTGTCGGGTAAAAAAGTGATGGAAACCGCCTCCAAATAAGGCAATCGTTCGCCGTTTTGATCTTTTTCGTGGTAATCTTTATTTTTACGGAAAACCAACTTGGTGTTTTCAACCCACAATTTAAATTGGAATGGCCCTGTTCCGATAGGATTCGCCCTGAAGGTATCTCCAAAATACGCCACCGCTTCAAATGGAACAACCGAGCAATATTTCATGCTTAACAGACTTAAAAATGGCGGGAAAGGCTGTTTTAATTGAATGACAAAAGTACTGTCGTTTTTTGCTTCAAATTTTTCAACAAATTCCAGCACCCATTTTCCGGGAGAAGAAACTTTCGGATCCAGCAAACGGTTAAAGCTATATTCAAAATCACTTGCCACCACTGATCTTGTGGAATCTTTGCCAAACAAAATATGTTTATGAAATTTTATGCCCTTTTTTAAATTGAATGCATACGTTTTCCCATCTTCAGAAATGGTCCAGGAATGGGCAATATCGGGTTGGACATTTAAACTGTCATCCAGCTGCACCAACCCGTTAAATAATTGATTGGTCACCCAAATAGTTCGTAAATCTTTTGAAAATGCAGGATCTAATGTGGTAATATTTGCGTGCTCATTGTACCTGAAAACCGAATTATCCTCATGTTTTTTATTTTTTGTTGAACACGAAACCAATAAAAAAACGACAACCAAAAACCAATAACTACTTCTCAAAGCCATACTCATGTTCCACTTTACAAATTCTTACTTTAAATGCATTATACCACTTACTTCTCCCATTTTCTCTGGCCTCCGTATGTTCTGTGTGCAATTTCCATTTTTTTATCGCCTCCAGGCTTTCCCAATAACTCACTGTAATGCCCAGCTCATTTCTTGCCGATTCAACCCCCAAAAAACCTTCTTGTTTTTCAGCCAAATCAAGCATTTTATCGGCCATTTCAGCATATTCAAAATCGCCTTCAGTTCTAATTGAAGTAAATACTACGGCGTAATAAGGTGGTTTTGGTGTTTTCGCAATCATAATTAAAAATAAAATTCAGTACTTTTGCATCCGATAAATGTACAAGAATGAGCGCACAAAAAAAAGTCGCATTTTACACATTGGGGTGTAAACTTAATTTTTCTGAAACTTCCACCATTGCCAGAAGCTTTCAAAATGAAGGTTTTGAACGTGTTGAGTTTGAGGAAGTGGCTGATATTTATGTAATTAACACCTGTTCCGTAACGGACAATGCCGATAAAAGATTTAAAACCATCGTTAAATCCGCTTTAAAATTAAACGAAAAAGCATTCTTAATTGCCATTGGCTGTTATGCGCAATTAAAGCCCGAAGAGTTGGCTGCCGTTGATGGGGTTGATTTGGTTTTGGGCGCCACTGAAAAATTTAAAGTGACCGATTATATCACCAATCTTGCCAAAAACGACATGGGTGAAGTGCATTCCTGTGAAATTGAAGACGCCAATTTTTACGTGGGATCTTACTCTTTTGGCGACAGAACCCGTGCTTTTTTGAAAGTTCAGGACGGTTGCGATTATAAATGCACCTATTGCACCATTCCGCTTGCCAGGGGAATTTCCCGAAGCGATACCTTGGAAAATGTACTGGAAAACGCCAGAGAAATTTCAGAAAAAGGAATTAAGGAAATTGTGCTGACTGGCGTAAATATTGGGGATTACGGAAAAGGTGAATTAGGAAACAAAAAACATGAACACACCTTTCTCGACTTGGTGAAAGCCCTTGACAATGTTGCCGGAATCCATCGTTTCAGAATTTCTTCCATAGAGCCAAACTTGCTTCAGAAAGAAACCATCGATTTTGTGGCCAGCTCAAAAAGTTTTGTGCCTCATTTTCATATTCCGCTTCAAAGCGGCAGCGACACGTTGCTTAAATTAATGAAACGCCGTTATTTACGGGAAATTTATACAGACAGGGTTGAAGCCATCAAAAATAAAATGCCAAATGCGTGCATTGGCGTTGATGTCATTGTCGGATTTCCTGGGGAAACTGATGATTTATTTTTAGAAACCTACAACTATTTAAATGAATTGGATATTTCGTATTTGCACGTGTTCACCTATTCAGAAAGGCCAAATACAGAAGCTGTCGAAATGGAAGGTGTTGTGCCACAAAATGTTCGAAACAAAAGAAGCAAAATGCTCAGAGGCTTGTCCGTTAAAAAACGCAGGGCTTTTTACGAAAGCCAATTGGAGAAAAATTTCACTGTTTTATTTGAGAGTGAAAATAAAGACGGTTATATCTACGGATTTACGGAAAATTACGTAAAAGTAAAAATACCTTGGAATCCCGAATTGGTAAATACGCTGCATGAAATTAAATTAACCGAAATAAATGAAGACGGCATTGTTCGTTTTGATTGGCAAAAACAACCTGCTTTTGTTGGCTAAATTGATATCTAAAAAATAAAAATTGTGAGTGATTTATATCCTTTTGCCTTATTGGTTTTTACCTCGTTTTTTACCCTGATAAATCCGTTGGGCACCATGCCGATATTTATGTCGATGACGGCCACTTTGAGCAAAGAACGTCGCAAACAAACCGCAAAAAAAGCGACCCTGGTGGCATTTTTTACCATCATTGCCTTTGCTTTTTCCGGGCAAATTTTATTTAAATTCTTCGGAATTTCAGTAAATAGTTTCAGAATTGTTGGTGGGGTTATTTTCTTTACGATGGGATGGGATATGCTGCAGGCCAGATTGGGCAGTTTTAAACATACGGATGACGAGGAAAAAATTGATGCCTATGTGGAAGATATTTCCATTACACCTTTGGCGATTCCAATGATTTGCGGACCCGGAGCCATCACCAATGCCATTATTTTAATGGAAGACGCCGATAATATTTCCCTAAAAATAGTTTTGATAGCGACAGTGGCTCTCATCTTATTTTTAACCTATGCAATACTTGTTGGCGCAAGTAAAATAACCGAAAAATTGGGTCAGACAGGCAATAAAGTCATGATGCGCTTGATGGGTTTAATTGTGATGGTCATTGCCGTTGAATTTTTCTTTAGCGGATTAAAACCAATTATTTTAGACATCCTAAACAGTTAATGGAAACTAAAAAAATACCTATTTATTTTGTTCCCGGCTTGGCTGCGAGTTCGGAAATTTTTGAATTCTTACAATTCCCTGAGGAATTTGAATTACATTTTTTGGAGTGGCTAATTCCCTTGTCTGCCCATGAACCCATTGAAGCCTACGCCAAAAGAATGTCAAATTTTGTACTTGAAGAAAATCCGGTTTTAATAGGCGTTTCTTTTGGCGGAATTATGGTGCAGGAAATGAGCAAACACCTTCAGCCTAAAAAAACCATCATCATTTCAAGCGTAAAAAGCCGTGATGAATTGTCGAAAGCTTTAAAATTCATCCAAAAATCAAAAATATATGAATTATTTCCTTCAAAAATCGTTGAAAATATTGAAATGTTTTCATTTTTCGCTTTTGGAAATACTTCAAAAACCCGTTTAATATTATACCAAAAATACTTTTCTATCCGAGACAGAAAATACTTAAACTGGTCTATTTACAATGTGTTGCATTGGAAACAAACCAAAGCAATTGAAAATATACTTCACATCCACGGTACTGCCGATGCAATTTTTTCGTTTAAATATATAAGAAATTGTATTCCTGTTGAAAAAGGGACCCATATTATGATTATCAACAAAGCAAAAACAATCAGTAAAATTATTATAGATTCCCTTAAATAAAATGTTAAAATGAACATTTGCAAAGTGTTCCCATCAAATAAATTTGTATTTTGCAACTTAACAAACCCTTAAAATGAAAAACAAAATGGACAAGTCAATTAAAATTTTAGGATTAATTGCGGTGATAATGATAAGTTCATTGTTAATTTTTGCAGCCAAAAAATCAGATTCAAAAAATGACAATTCCCTTCATGAAGGCGATAAAAACACCAGCGAAACCTATGAGATCAAGGCACTGAAAATCCCTGAAAATTTGGATTTTGCGGGAGAACGCGTTCCTACGGAAAACGACGACATCAAAGAAAGAATAGACAGAGAATTATTGACAAACACCTATTGGCAATCCAATACCATGCTGCTTTTAAAAAGAGCCAATAAGTTTTTTCCTATGATAGAACCTATTTTGAAAGAAAATGGCATCCCTAACGATTTTAAATATTTAGCGGTAATTGAAAGCGGCTTGCTAAACGCAACTTCTTCTGCCGGAGCCAAAGGTTTTTGGCAAATATTGGAAGGCACCGCCAAAGAAAGCGGATTGGAAGTCAATACAAATGTTGATGAACGTTACCATGTGGAAAAATCGACACAGGCGGCCTGCGATTATTTAAAATCAGCCAAAGCGCGTTTTGGAAACTGGACATTGGCGGCGGCGGCGTACAACGCCGGAAATAGAGGCGTTTCAAGTAAAATGGAAAGCCAACAAGTGAGCAGCTATTATGATTTGCTTTTAGGGGATGAAACAGAACGCTACATACTGAGAATAGTTGCCCTTAAAGAAATCATGTCACATCCTGAGAAATACGGATATGTCTTCGATAAGGAAGATTTGTATACTGCAACACCCACCAAAATTATTGAAGTGAATACCCCAATTGCGGATATTGCCCAATATTCAAAAGATTTAGGCATTAATTACAAAATCATGAAATTGCACAATCCGTGGTTGCGCGAAAATACCTTGGAGAATAAAACAGGAAAGACCTATCAATTGAAAATTCCATCTGAAATCAAATGAAACGAGCATAACAAATTTTGATACACAAAGGAAAGGAATGATTAAAGGCAGGCAGCAGCTGTTACCGCTAAAAAATAAAATTTAAACAGATGAAAATGACTGTGACTACGATTCTCATTTTAATAATTATTGGATTGTCCGCCGGAATTTTAAGCGGCCTTGTTGGCGTTGGCGGCGGCATTGTTATGGTACCGTTATTCGTGTTATTTTTAGGGCTGACTCAGCACAATGCCCAAGGTTTAAGCTTGGCTGTTATGTTGCCACCCGTCACATTTCTGGCGGTTTATAACTACCATACCGCTGGCACTGGCGGCAATATTGATTGGCGAATAGCGCTGACCGTTTCTTTGCTCTTTGCGATTGGCGGGTTTATTGGTTCAAAAATAGCTTTGCAAATAGACCAGCGGATGCTTAGAAAAATATTTGGCGTATTCATGTTGTTTGTTGCCGTAAAATTAATTTTCACAAAATAAATATTTAAAAAAAGACTAAAGACCGCTTTGCTTTTAGAAAATAAAAAAGAGACTTATTTCTGAAACCATGAATAGTTTTTTTATTAAAAAGTAGACTTCAATATACCTGACAAATTTAGAATTACTTGAAATTTTTTACACAATTTTCATTCAAAAAATAAGTACATTTGCAGCTATGGGACTAAATAATAACGACATTTTTAAAAAACTTCGTGTTGCGCATAAATTACGCGATGAGGATATCGTAAAAATATGCAAATTGGTTGACTTTGAAATCACAAAAAGTGAGTTGGGCGCTTTTTTCAGAAATGAAGACCATGAAAAATACAAAGAATGCGGTGATCAAATTTTGCGCAATTTCTTAAACGGATTGATCATTCATTTAAGAGGCCCGATGCCGAAAAAAGAACCGGGAACTGCACCCACTAAGAAATACACATAATATAAATTTTTAACTTTCAACTTTTTTTTAATTCAACCAAGCATTCAACATCCACATTGTTTTTTCCTGCTCTGCAATAAAATCGCTCATCATGGCATTGGTGCCTTCATCATTGGCTTCAGCAGATTCATTTAGAATTCCTCTTTCCAACAGCAAAAGTTCTGTTAATGAATTTACAACCAACTGAACGCCTTCAACACCTGTCGTGATGTTTTTACCCACGGCCACTTTAGACAATTCCGAATATTCCCCAAAGGTATGCAACGGCGTTCCGCCTAAAGTCAGAATACGCTCTGCGATCAAATCAATTTTAATTTGGGAGTCGGTATAAAACTCTTCATATTTCACATGCAATTCAAAAAATGATTTCCCTTTGATATTCCAGTGCAACCCTCTTAAATTTTGATAATACACCTGAAAATTTGCCAATAAAGCATTTAAGCTGATGGTTAAGTTGATTGCTTTTTCTTTGTTTAATCCAATACTTGTTGTGTTCATATTCGTCATTTTTATATTAATTCCATTTTTTATTAATGCAAATTTCAGGAAAAATAAAGCAAAATAAACATAATCATTATTGATAGTTTTAATATCTTTATCATAAATATTGATAGTTATGACAATCACCCAATTGAAATATGTTTTGGCCGTGGCCGAATACAAAAATTTTACGACAGCCTCCAAACATTGTTTTGTTACCCAACCCACTTTGAGCATGCAGATCCAAAAACTTGAGGAGGAATTTGACACACAAATTTTCAACAGAAATAAAAAACCCATCCAACTTACGGAGGTGGGCAAAAAAATTATTGAACAGGCAAAAATCATTGTGGACGAAAGCAACCGCATAAACGACATTATAGACCAGCAAAAGGGATTTATTGGCGGCGATTTCAGGCTGGGAATCATTCCTACCGTAATGCCAACGTTGTTGCCGTTATTTTTAAAAACGTTTATTAAAAAATATCCGAAAGTAAATTTAAAAATCGAAGAAATTACGACCGAAGAAATTATAAAAAAATTGGCTGACGGCCATATTGATGTGGCGATAGCCGCAACACCACTGGAAAATGACCAAATTAAGGAACGCGTTTTGTATTATGAGCCATTTGTGGGATTTGTGCCTGAAGAACATCGCCTGTTTAAAAACAAAACAATTGAAGTGGAAGATTTACAGATAGAAGATATTTTATTGCTGGAAGACGGCCATTGTTTTAAAGAAAACATCATTAATTTATGCAGTGCCATTGGCTATAAAAATCAGCATTTTCAAATTCAGAGCGGCAGTTTTGACACCTTAATCAAATTGGCGAAGGAAGATTTGGGCATGACCTTGTTGCCTTATTTGCAAACATTGGACTTATCCGATAAAGACACAAAATATTTGCGGCCATTTAATGCGCCGGTACCAGCCAGGGAAATCAGCCTGATTTACCATAAGTCCCAATTAAAAATACAATTAATTGAAACCCTAAAAAACGTGATAGATAGCATAATAAGAGGCGTTATCGCCTTTAATGACGTGAAAATAATAAGTCCGTTACAACAAAAAAAAGGAACTTAAAAGCTCCTTTTTTTATTTTCCACTAAGACTAGACACAATTGAAGTTCTGGTTTGTTAAGGGTGAACTCCTTTAGCCAATAGTACAATTCCTTTATTTCATAAGGCAATAATCTGTTTACTGCTTTTTCCAATTCTTTTTTAAATAACTCTTTATTAAAGCTGACTTTTTCGAGTATGGTTTTTGTGTACTCAAACATTGCTCTTGCCATAAATTAATAGGTTTTTAGTTGGTAATTAAAGAACGTTGCACTCTTTTAATTATTGTGTGAATTTAATCAATAAATTTCACATTAAAAACATTTAAGCGTAATTTGTGATAGTTTTAAGAACTAAAGTTTGTTCACTTTTTCAATTAAATCTTGGGCTGTTTTTTCCAATTCTAAGTTAATGGCTTTAAAATAAGCTTTTTTGTTCTCGATTTTTTTAACATTCACTTTTTCAATTAAAACATCAAATGATTCAATTGCTTCATCTATAATTGCCTCTGTTCCTTTTGAACCCGCTTTCGGATTATACAATTCCCAAGTATAACACGCTTCAATAATATCTCCCAGAACGTAATTAATATCCTTTTTTAAATTTTTAATACTTGCCATAAAATTTTTATTGGTTTATTTTGACTGCAAATTTACAAGAAAATGCGTTATTATTTAATATTTTATTTAAATAATGTTCTTTTATTGAAATTAATTTTTAATTTTGATTTAATTATGAAAGATTTTTTTAACATACAAACTATTATTATGGCAACTTTAAAGGATGGCAAGTCCTTATTTTCAGTTGTATGTAATCGTTATGCGATTTGCAATATTATGCAACAACAGCAAGTATGGACCCAAAAAAGCACGTTCAATTATTATTAAAGATATTTAAAATTATAAAACAAAATTTTAAAAGGTGCTTTTTTCGAAAAGCGCCTTTTTTTATGCCATAAATTATTAATTAAAAACAACCATTATGAAAAAATTAAACATCACACAGCAAATTTATGAGGAAATTATGGTGCAATGCCAGCGCAATTTACATCACAGCAAAGTACCCAAACCCAATTCGCCATTTAAAAATCCTTAACTAAATTAATTATGAAAACATTAAAAAATACCTATAAAAGTCCTGAAAAACATTTCACAGTAACAAAAAATGACATCAATACAAAAAAAGAATTGCACCTAAATATATTGTATCACGAAATAGAAAATTTTGTTTTAAATATAATTTCTGAAAATTTTTATTTTGCCTATCCCGTTCCTCGCCTATATAAATTGCAACTATTAAAAAATGCCTTTTTAAACGATCAATTGCTGATTAAATCCAGAATAATTAAATTCAGCGACTCTGAATTACAACTTTTAATCTCAGTCATAAATCATCACAGTAATGAAGATCCTATTTGCAATGCGGTATTCAAATTCGATTTAATTTCAACAATTTCAAATGCTTCATAATATTTTTGGTTGCATAAAGCAATAAGGTTGCATAAATACAGCCTTATCGCTTTTTTAACGTTATTTTAAAGCACATTTAAAAGCTACCCAAAGAACCGCAGATGTAATTCGCATAGTACCCTAAATATTTTCATAAATTTAGGGTAACTATAATTCATCATAAATTTTCAATCAAAAATCCATTAAAAATATTCATTTATGTAAATTTGCAGCATGAAAACATTTATAGCAAATTTACCCAAGGCTGAACTGCATTTGCACATTGAAGGTTCTTTTGAGCCTGAACTGATGTTTAAAATTGCGCAAAGAAACCATATTAAGATTCCCTATAATTCTGTTGAAGAGATTGAAGAAGCCTATAAATTCAATTGTTTGCAGGATTTTTTAAATATATATTATCAAGGCGCTGGCGTTTTGGTTACCGAACAGGATTTTTACGATTTGACCTATAGTTATCTTCAAAAATGTGCCGACCAACATGTGCGTCATACAGAGATTATGTTCGACCCCCAAACGCATACCGATCGTGGCGTTGCCTTTGAAACGGTCATCAACGGTATTTCAAAAGCCTGCGACGATGCGAAAGCACGATTGGATGTTTCATCATTGTTGATTATGAGCTATTTGCGACATTTAAGTGAAGAGGATGCTTTTAAAACCTTGAAACAGTCGCTTCCTTTTAAAAATAAAATTAAAGCTGTCGGATTGGATTCTTCGGAAAAAGGGAATCCGCCTTCAAAATTCAAAAACGTATTTGAAGCCTCGGTAAAAGAAGGCTATATTCCTTTGGCCCATGCCGGCGAAGAAGGCGTTGCGGCCTATGTTTGGGAAGCCATTGATATTTTGGGCATCAAGCGCATAGACCATGGAAACAATGCACTGCAGGATGAAACCTTGGTGCAGGAAATCATCAAACGCGATATTGCCTTAACAGTTTGTCCGCTTTCAAACACCGCGCTTCGGGTGGTTGATGATTTAAAAAATCATCCGCTTAAAAAAATGATGGAATTGGGTTTAAAAGTGACCGTAAATTCTGATGACCCCGCATATTTTGGCGGACAAATAAATAAAAATTATGAAGCCATTCAAGAGGCTTTAAACCTGTCAAAATCTGATCTTTACCAACTGGCTAAAAATTCGTTTCAGTATTCCTTGTTGGATGAAAACGCAAAACAGCTCTATTTAAATGAACTGGAAATCTACTATAATAACAATAACTAGTTTTTTACTTCGTTATGAAATCAAATAAATTTAACTCATGGGCAAAATAGCAATCACGGCGATGACCGTATTATTTATAACATCAAACATTTTTAGTCAAACCAACAATAAATTAATTGATACAGTTTCCGTAAAAAGTCAGTTTGAATATCTTATTGATGAATCAAATACCTTACAGAATTATAAGGTTGTAAGAACAGCCTGGCTTCTTAAATTAAAATCGAACGTCATCGATTCGATTTCGGCTTCAAAAAAGAAGATTCTGGACAACGCAAGCGTCTTGAATTCCCAAAAAATCCTTATTGACAGTTTAAATATCAAGCTGGCAGCGGCAGATACGATGATTATCGAATTAAGATCCGAAAAAGAAAGTATTTCGCTATTTGGCATTCAGTTTGAAAAAACCGTTTTTAAAACAATGTTCTTCTTAATTGTTGTCGGTTTAATCGGCGCGCTGTTATTTTTCATCACCAAATTTAAACAAAGCAACATCATCACCACACAATGCAAACTCGCATCAAAACAGACTGAGGAAGAATTTGCAATTTACAGGGAAAAAGCGCTTGAACGAGAGCAAAAAGCAATGAGAAGGCTGCAGGATGAATTGAATAAGCAGAAAAAAGATTAGCAAATTTGAAACTGGAATACTAATATTTGATTGGCTGAATTAAAATTATTAAAAAATTGCCTTAAAAATATTATCTTTATTTATTGTTAACCTTAAAAAAAGAAATAATGAAAAAAAACATGGGTTCCGCCGACAAATTGATTCGCGTTTTAATTGCTGTTGTTATAGCAGTTTTGTATTATTTGGGTAAAATAGAAGGCACGCTTGCCATCGTTCTGATGGCTTTTGCGATTATTTTCTTATTGACAAGCCTTGTGAGTTTTTGTCCGCTTTATACCATTTTCGGAATCAAAACCAATAAAAAAGAAGCTGAATAAAAATTTTAATTTTAGTGCATTCAGGATACTTTTGAAATGAATGTCCTGAAAATGGTTGGTGGATTTCACAAAAATAATTTGTATTATTACACTGTTAATCTGAATAGTAAATTATGTTCTGGTGGAGTCCAATTAGCACAAATAACAACAATACGATTAATGTATTTATAGTAAAATGGGCGGTTTAATTTTGGGCCGCCTTTTTCATTTTACCAGTATTATGCTTTATTTATTAATTTCACCAAACTTTTATCCTTTTCAATTATCAATTGTCAATTGTTAATTGAACCGGTTCCCCATACAAATCGAACTCCGTGGCTGAGGTAATTTTTATGTGCACAAATTTCCCCACTTGTACATAGTTTTCCGTGGCATCTATCAACACTTCATTGTCCACATCGGGTGAATCAAATTCTGTTCGTCCAATAAAATAATTGCCGTCTTTTCTGTCAATGATGCATTTGAACACCTGGCCCACTTTTTCCTGGTTCAATTCAAAAGAAATCTGGCTTTGCAAATCCATAATTTCGCTCACCCGTTTTTGTTTCACTTTTTCGGGAACGTTGTCTTTCAAACTGGCTGCATGGGTATTTTCTTCGTGGGAATAGGCGAAAACGCCCAAACGCTCAAAACGCATGGCTGCCACCCATTCTTTTAATTCTTGAAATATGGCTTCCGTTTCCCCTGGATAACCAACGATCAACGTGGTTCTTATCGCCATATTTGGAACCGATTTTCTGAACTCCGTAATTAAATTGGTTGTTTTTTCGTGGGAGGTTCCCCTTCGCATCGACTTTAAAATATCGTCGTTGATATGCTGTAAAGGAATGTCCAAATAATTACACACCTTAGGTTCCTTATGAATAATCTCCAATACATCCAACGGAAAGCCCGTAGGAAAAGCATAATGCAGTCGAATCCATTCTATCCCGTTGATTTTCGCCAATGCGGTCAATAAATCGGCCAAAGCCCTTTTTTTGTAAATATCCAATCCGTAATAGGTCAAGTCCTGCGCAATTAAAATCAGTTCCTTGATTCCTTTTTTGGCCAGCTTTGTGGCTTCAATGACCAAATTTTCAATCGGCGTGGACACATGTTTTCCACGCATCAAAGGAATGGCACAAAAAGAGCAGGGCCTATCGCAGCCTTCGGCAATTTTTAAATAGGCATAATGTGTAGGCGTCGTTGTTAAACGCTCACCGATAAGCTCATGTTTGTAATCGGCATCCAACACTTTTAGCAGGTTTGGCAAATCGTGCGTTCCGAAATATTCATCCACATTTGGAATTTCCTTTTGCAAATCGGGTTTGTAACGCTCACTTAAACAGCCGGTCACATAAACCCGATCAACTTCACCCAATTCTTTTTTGTTGACGTAGTGCAAAATGGTGTTGATCGATTCTTCTTTGGCATCGCCAATAAAACCGCAAGTATTGATCACCACAATGTTTCCTTCGTCATTTTCATCTTCGTGAACCACATTTTTATTGTTCGCGATCAATTGCCCCATCAGCACCTCACTGTCGTAAACGTTCTTGGAGCACCCAAGGGTCACCACGTTAATTTTATTTTCTTTCTTTGATTTTGTGCGCACAGATTTTTAATTTTGAATATTCTTTTTTAGCAGTAAGATTTTATCGAAACCAATTCGTATTTATTTTCTAATTTTAAGCACTAAAATGAAATTATTTATTTTGCAAAAGTAATCAAACCTTTTTAATTAAATTTAAATGCAATTTTTAATATATGTTGATGAAGCAACTTCTTCTTTCCCTGCTAGTTTTTAGTTTTCTAAGCTCCTGTTCTGAAAGCGACGCTACTTATGAACCTCAAACTTCTTTATATTTTCCGCCTTTAACCGGAAATACTTGGGAAACGACTTCCGTAGAAGCCTTAAATTGGAACCAAAGTCAGGTGCAGCCTTTATTGAATTATTTGGAAACAAAAAATACAAAGGGATTCATCATTCTTCATAACGGCAAAATTGTGATGGAACATTATTTTAACGGTCATTCCGCAACCACGCCATGGTATTGGGCCAGTGCCGGAAAAACATTAACTTCCGTGGTAACGGGAATTGCCGAAGAAAATCGACTCCTCAACAGTAACAACAAAGTTTCGGATTATCTTGGAACCAGTTGGACAAGTGTGCCAATCGCGAAAGAAAACCTGATTACCTGCAAACATTTATTAAGTATGACTTCCGGGTTAGACGACAGTTTAGGGGATGATGTGGCACCTGCCAATCTAAAATACAAAGCGGATGCCGGAACGCGTTGGGCTTATCATAATGTATATGTCAAACTTCAGGACGTCATTGCAGCAGCATCACAACAAACTTTTTCAAGTTATTTTGACACTCGTTTGAAAGATAAAATTGGAATGACCGGAACCTGGATTCAATCTGGCGACCTCAGTGTTTTTTGGAGCACCACCAGAAGTATGGCGCGTTTTGGTTTATTGGCCTTTAATAAAGGAACTTGGAATACCACTAAAATTGTAAATGAAACTTATTTTACCAAGGCCATTAACACCTCACAAAATATAAACAAGGCCTATGGCTATTTGTGGTGGTTAAATGGCAAAGACAGCTATCATTTACCGCAAACGCAATTGGAATTTCAAGGAAAATTAATTCCTTCCGCGCCAGACGATTTGTATTGTGCTTTAGGAAAAAACGATCAGAAGATATATGTTGTTCCCAGCAAAAAATTGGTAATTATCAGAATGGGCGAAAGCGCCGAAGGCACAAATTTTGCCTTATCCGGATTTGATGAAACACTTTGGGAAAAAATTAATTTAGTAATTAATTAGCCCATAAAGTAACCCATCATAAATTTGAATGCTTTATTGATAATTAGCTGGCAATTTCCTTGCTTTTGATAGTTGTTCATACGCCAAGGCCCACTGCAATAAGGACTTTTCCTGAAATGGTTTGGCAATAAATGTCAGGCCTCTTGGTTTTCCGTCGGTTTGATAGCCCATCGGCACCGTCAATGCCGGATATTTTGCCACAGCCGCATAGCCTGCATGAAAATTATTGATGGACAATATGCCGTCCAAATTGTGCATTTTCATAGGCACCTCAAAAAATTGT
>Ga0156193_135_pt1 | contig 89046 bp, 68 predicted proteins | sample RifCSPlowO2_12_FD_107846 | JGI IMG/M metagenome (GOLD analysis project Ga0156193, IMG submission 107846) | Flavobacteria bacterium RIFCSPLOWO2_12_FULL_35_11
TTGTTCGGTTACTGTTACTGTTGATGTGTCTGATTCTGTACAAGGTGAAGTCGCTGTTACTGTATAAGTATAAACCAAACCTACATTAGACCAAGTTCCGCCTGCATCAGGTGAACCTGTCAACTGTGCAAATAATTCAGATTCTGTTGGTGTTGTTCCTGAACATACTGTTAAAGTTCCATCAATCCCTGCATTTGGTTGCGCTTGTACAAAAACAATGAAAGAACAAGTTTCTACAATTGGAGAACCAGATAAGGGAGTATAAGTTGCAGTATAGGTAACAGTTGTCGGACCTACAGGAAAATAATCGCCAGGATTATGAGTTGAAGATATAACAAAGTTTATTCCACCTGAACAAGCATTTCCAACATTTATAGCATCATAATAAATCCTATCAACCTCAATTTTGTCACTATTTGCAATGTCAAGACTTGAAAAAATAAATTTCAATTTATATACTCCGTTAGTAAACGAACTAGCAGGAATAGTAATAGTTTTTATTCCGTCAGTTGTAATTCCACTCTTTATTTGAGAATAAACTACATTATTTAATGAATCCAAAACTTGTAAAGTCCAATCAACAGTAGCTGTAACATCTTTTAAAGCCATATTAATAGGAATTGCTAGAGTGTTATTAAAATACTGATAAGGAGCAATAAAATACACTTCAGAGCCTGTTCCTGTTGATTGAAAAAGTCTAAGATTATCTGATCCAACACGTTGAACATGGTTAAACTGCCAACACGTCCATAAACTTTCTGGTAAATCAAACTCCATAATAAAAGAACTTCCTTCTCCAGGTACTTCACAATCTAATTCAAATTCAGGCGGAGTCCAAGATACAATATTACCTAAACCTGTTCCATCGACACAAACTGGAGCCAAATCGGGGGGGCAGTTCGTTTTTATAATAGAACAATCATCAGCAGCAGCAGCAACATCATAATCACCTCCACCTCTCTGCGAATATGATTTTTCCGCCGATATCTGCGTATAACCAACCGTTGTTGAAAACAACAAAACTAAAAAGGTCGCTAAACTAAAAAAAGTAATTTTTTTCATAATCTTTTTATTTAAATAAATCAAGCAATGAATTCCTTAAAATATGGGGTCGCAAAAACGTATACCGTTAAGCAATTAAATCATTATTTTGGGTAATGTTTTATAGACAATGCTCCTTAGCATTACTATATGTGGGGCAAAAATTTTATGAATTTTGTGGGGCACAACTTTCATTTGACATAACAAATATAATGCATAAATTTTGAAATGCAATATACGTAAATCGTTATTTTTTAGCAACTTAACAAACGGTTGATATTTATCTACAAATGGTAAAAAAAAGCCCATAAATTACAATTGCCTAAAAGTGACATTTGTCACATACTTACTTGTTTTGTCATTTTTAATATTTAAATGTCTAATTTTCAGTTATTTAATAAAATAAAATTGAACCATTAAATACTCTTCACAAAATAATAAGTTTAACAAGTTGTATATAAATAGACAAATAAAAATTCTATTTTTGCAACTCAACAAGATTTAAAGATTATGAATAAATATGATGTTGCCATTATTGGTTCCGGACCTGGAGGATATGTTGCCGCTATACGCTGTGCACAATTGGGATTAAAAACTGCCATTATTGAAAAATACAATACGTTGGGCGGCACTTGTTTAAATGTGGGCTGTATTCCCTCAAAAGCATTGTTGGATTCTTCACACCATTATTATGATGCCACCAAACATTTTGCCACGCACGGAATTGAAGTATCTGGATTAAAAATAAATTTTGAACAAATGATTTCCCGCAAAAAGGAAGTTGTGGACCAAACTTCTGGAGGGATTAATTTTTTAATGAATAAAAATAAGGTCACCGTTTTTCAAGGTGTTGGAAGTTTTGCTGATGCAACCCATATAACTATTACAAAAACTGATGGAACTTCAGAAAAAATTGAAGCCTCAAAAATAATTATTGCCACAGGTTCAAAACCTGCAATGTTGCCGTTCATTAAAATGGACAAAAAAAGAATTATCACCTCAACAGAAGCGTTGAGCCTGACTGAAATTCCAAAACATTTAATCGTTATTGGCGGTGGCGTTATCGGTTTGGAGTTGGGTTCTGTTTATAGCAGATTGGGTTCTGAAGTTTCTGTGATTGAATTTATGCCAACCATTACACCTGGCATGGATGCCATGCTTTCCAAAGAATTGCAAAAATCGCTGAAAAAGCAAGGGCTGAAATTTTATACGGGCCACAAAGTGACTTCTGCAGTAAACAAAGGAAAAGAAGTTGTGGTGATTGCTGAAGACAAAAAAGGAAATTCGGTTGAATTTAAAGGAGATTACACGTTGATTTCTGTGGGAAGAAAACCTTATACTGATGGATTGAGCTTGGAAACCGTAGGCATCAAAGTGAATGAAAAAGGACAAATTGAAACCAACGAACAATTGCAAACCAATGTCGCTAACATTTATGCCATTGGCGATGTGGTAAAAGGCGCCATGTTGGCCCACAAAGCCGAAGAAGAAGGCACTTTGGTTGCAGAATTGATTGCCGGACAAAAACCGCATATCGATTATAATTTAATACCGAATGTTGTTTATACCTGGCCTGAAGTTGCCGCCGTAGGTAAAACGGAAGAACAATTAAAAGAAGCCGGCGTGAACTACAAATCGGGAACTTTTGCCATGCGCGCTTTGGGAAGAGCGCGGGCAAGTATGGATACCGACGGAATGATAAAAGTGTTGGCTGATGCTGTAACTGATGAGATTTTTGGCGTTCATATGATTGGCGCCAGAGCAGCCGATATGATTGCCGAAGCGGTTATTGCCATGGAATTTAGAGCCTCATCAGAAGATATTGCACGTTCATCACACGCGCATCCAACCTATACTGAGGCATTTAAAGAAGCTTGTTTGGCGGTGAATGATCGCTCGATACATTCATAAACATCAAAACTTGACTTACTGAACCCTCCTAATAATAATGAGATCCTGAAATAAATTCAAAAGTCCTTTCAATTTGAAGGGACTTTTCTATTTTTGCTCCGATGCAACGAACAAGTTATAATTTTCAGGTAAAGGATATTTCCGAATTCAAAAAGCAACTTTTGCTTTGGGCGCAACAGTTTGAAATTGCGGTTTGGCTGGACAGCAATAATTACGACCAAAAATATTCAAACTTTGATGCGGTTTTGGCTGTTGATGCGATTTCAAAAATTGAAACTTCCTGTAAAAATGCGTTCTCGCAATTAAAAAAATACCAATCAGAAGTTAACGACTTTATTTTTGGCTATCTCAGTTACGATTTAAAAAATGATACGGAAAACTTAACTTCTTCTAATTTCGACGGATTGCATTTTCCCGATTTGTTCTTTTTTCAGCCTAAAAAATTATTTTTTATCAAAGGAAATACCGTTGAAATAAAATATATTTCAGCATTTGAACATGAAATTGAAACCGATTTAGAAAAAATAAGGAAGTCAAAAGCCAAAAGCCAAAAGTTAAAAGTTAAAAATCAATTAAAAATAAAACTGCGAATCCATAAAGACGATTATTACAAAAAATTAAACACGCTTTTAAACCATATTCATAGAGGCGATATTTATGAAGCCAATTTTTGCCAAGAGTTTTACAGTGAAAATTCAGCGATTGATCCGGTGGAAGTTTACCAAAATCTAAATGAAATTTCCAAACCTCCTTTTGCGACATTTTTGAAGTTAAATAACAACTATTTGCTTTCGGCTTCGCCCGAGCGTTATCTAAAAAAAGATGGCGAACACTTAATTTCCCAGCCCATAAAAGGAACTGAGAAAAGAGCATCGAACAAATCGGCGGACGAAAAATTGATTTCGGCTTTAGAGCAAAATGCAAAAGAACGCGCAGAAAATATCATGATTGTGGATTTGGTACGGAACGATTTTTCCCGATTTGCCGTAAAAGGATCGGTAAAAGTGGATGAACTTTGCAAAGTGTACACTTTTAAACAAGTGCATCATCTTATTTCCACCGTTTCTTGTTCGGTAAAAAATGATATTCACCCTGTTGATATTCTAAAAAACACATTTCCGATGGGAAGCATGACAGGTGCGCCAAAAATTTCGGCCATGAAAATAATTGAGGAATTGGAAGAAACCAAACGCGGTCTATATTCAGGCGCGGTGGGTTATTTTATGCCAAATGGAGATTTCGATTTCAATGTGATTATTAGAAGCATTTTATACAATGCAACAAAAAAATATGTTTCCTATTCGGTTGGCGGCGCCATTACGGCACAATCAATCCCGGAAAATGAATATGAAGAATGTTTGTTGAAAGCAAAAGCTATGAAACACGTTTTATTAAACGCTAAATAATTATATTTACAAAATATGAAAGCCGAATTAACAGCACATATCAACGCTAAATTTTCATTTTTACATGATAAAAACCTGCTCATTGCCATTTCTGGCGGCATTGACAGCGTGGTTCTAACACATTTATTTCACAAGTTAAATTTTAAAATTTCATTGGCGCATTGTAATTTTTCGTTGAGGGGAAAGGAAAGCAATGAGGATGAAGAATTTGTGATCGCTTTAGGCGAAAAATTACAGATCCCAACCTATTCCATTAAATTTGAAACTGAAGAATACGCCAAAGAAAAAGGAATTTCAACCCAAATGGCGGCGCGTGATTTGCGTTACGACTGGTTTCAAAAAATTGCCAAAGAAAAAAATATCGATTACATAATAACGGCGCATCAAAAAGACGATGTTCTAGAAACTTTTCTGATCAATTTAACGCGAGGAACGGGATTGGACGGATTAACCGGAATCCCCGAAATTCAGGGAAATATTGTGCGCCCCTTTATGATTTTCACAAGAAATGAAATTTTGGTTTATGCCGCCAAAAGAAAGATAGAATGGCGAGAAGACCGAACCAATTCTTCCATCAGGTATGTAAGAAATAAAATTCGGCATAAAGTTGTTCCAGTTTTAAAAGAGTTGAATCCGAATTTATTGGACACATTTTACAGCACTTTGGAAAATTTAAAAGGAAGTCAGCAAATTGTGAAAGATCGCATTCAGAATGTGAAAGAAAAAACGACCAAGATTCACAAAAAAGAATTGCATTTCAGCATTTCGGAATTAAAAAAACTGAGCAATCCTAAAATCTATTTATTTGAAATTTTAAAAGAATACGGTTTTACCGAATGGAACGATGTTGCCGATTTGATCGACTGCCAAAGCGGAAAACAAGTTTTTAGCAAAACGCATCGTTTGCTGAAAGATCGGGAAATTTTGATTTTGTCAGAAATTCTTCAGCAGAAAGAAATCGACAGCTTTGAGATTTTCGAAAATATGACTGAAATTAAAACGCCGATTGCGTTAAAACTGGAAACGGTCACCATTCCTTTTGACACTAAAAACCATCAGAATAAAGTTTTGGAGGAACTTGTTTTTGACGATAAAAACACCATTTCCATAGATTTCGACAAAATTGATTTCCCTTTAATCATAAGAAAATGGCAGAAAGGAGATTACTTTTTTCCTATTGGCCTCAATGGAAAAAAGAAAGTGAGCAAGTTTTTTAAAGACGAAAAATTATCACTAATCGACAAAGAAAATAGTTGGCTGTTGTGCTCCAAAAATGAGATTGTTTGGGTCATTGGAAAACGATTGGACGACCGGTTTAAAGTTACAAAAACCACTTCAAAAATTCTTAAAATAAGTCCGAAGTCTGAAATCTGAAGACGCAAGTTTGAAGTGCAAAAGTTTCAAGTTTTAAGTTTCAAATTTTAAGTTTTTTCGTTGAACCATAACTATTGCACAATAGTTTCACAAAGAAAATAATTTACAGATTTATAGTGATAAATTACTGCACAAAAATAACGATTTCGTTAAATTAACATTTTAAAGACAGCCAATTAACCAAGCTTTTGTAATTTTCACGTTTGAATTATTAAACTATGCACAAACAACCGAAACTCACCAGATTCAACGAAAACGTATTGGCAAAATACCGTATTTACAACAGTATTTTTATGACGCTTCCGTTTGATGCCATTACAAAAACTGGTGTCATGCTACCACTTTTTCATGAAGTTTGCGAAAATGGATTTTCAAACAAAAAAAATCCGACCGAAATTGTTGATGCTTTTTTTAAAGCTTATCACACAAATCCTTCAGAAAAAGAAAAAATAAATTTACTTTTTCGCTTTATTCAATATATTGAGCGCCAAGTGGTGTTGTTTGATGCCATTGAAGATGCCGCTTTCCCTATTGTAAATAATATGGACGGCGTTGGAACTTTGAGAAACAGCAAAGAAACCGCTGCTTTGGAGAATAAAAAAGAAGCGCTGAAAAAGCATTTGGAAAATTTTAAGGTGCGGGTGGTATTAACGGCACATCCAACGCAGTTTTATCCTGGAGCCGTTTTGGGAATTATTACCGATTTAACTGAAGCCATTCAAGAAAATGACTTGTTAAAAATAAATCAGCTTTTGGCCCAATTGGGTAAAACGCCTTTTTTCAAACACGTAAAACCTACGCCGTTTGATGAGGCTGTTAGCTTAATTTGGTATTTGGAAAACGTATTTTACCATTCCATTTCAAGCGTATACAATTACATTCAAAGCAATATTTTCGACAATCAGCCAATTGAAAATGAGATTATTAACCTTGGGTTTTGGCCGGGAGGCGACAGGGATGGAAATCCTTTTGTGACCACGGAAATCACTTTGGATGTTGCCAAACGTTTAAAACAAACCATTTTAAAAAATTATTATAAAGACATTCGCTTGTTGAAAAGACGCCTGACTTTTGCCGGCGTTGAAGAATCTATTGCCGAATTGGAGAATGTTTTATTTCTAAATAGCGTCAATACGGAGATTAATACGATGCTTCCGCTAAAGGAATTTCTTGATAAATTGACTGGAATTAGAGACATACTCATCACCAGACATCAATCATTGTATTTAAATGAAATAGATGATTTAATCAGCAAAATTCGTTTGTTTGGTTACCATTTTGCGACATTGGACATCCGTCAGGACAGTCGTGTGCATCACGATGTTTTTGTTCAAATTGTAAAAACTTTGTCGGAAAAAGGAATCGCAGGTTTCCCCGAAAATTATTTGGAACTTCCTGAGAACAAACAGCTGGAAATTCTTTCAAAAGTATCCGGCAATTTAGATTTATCGATTTTTGAAGATGAGATGGTCGTAAAAACTTTGGGATCCATACAAGCCATAAAAACCATTCAACAAAATAATGGCGAACGTGGCGCAAACCGCTACATCATCAGCAACAACCAATCTGCTATAAATGTGATGGAAACTTTTGCCATGTTCAATTTATGCGGTTTTAACCATAAATTAAACGTTGACATTATCCCACTTTTTGAAACGATTGATGATTTAACAAATTCAACAAGCGTTTTGGAAAAATTATATGCGAACAGCACCTATAAAAACCACCTTAAAAATAGGGAAAACAAACAAACCATTATGCTTGGTTTTTCAGACGGAACCAAAGATGGCGGCTATTTAATGGCAAATTGGGCCATTTATCAAGCCAAAGAAAAGCTGACGGAAATCTCCAGAAAAAACGGCATAAAAGTCATATTTTTTGACGGTCGTGGCGGACCGCCGGCACGTGGCGGCGGAAAAACGCACCAGTTTTATGCCTCATTGGGACCAACTATTGAAGATGAAGAAATACAATTAACGGTACAAGGACAAACCATCAGCTCAAATTTTGGCACGTTGGATTCTTCCCAATTTAATATTGAACAGTTGTTGAGTGCGGGCATTTCAAACGAATTGTTTAGCAATGCCAACAATATTATGACAAAAAGCGATGCGGAAATTATGAATGATTTGGCATTGACAAGCTATCAGGCTTATGTCGATTTTAAAAATCATCCGAAGTTTATGCCGTATTTGGAACGCATGAGCACGTTAAAATATTATGCAAAAACCAATATTGGAAGTCGGCCTTCCAAACGTTCAGCTTCAAAAGAATTAAACTTTGCCGATTTGCGCGCCATTCCTTTTGTGGGTTCCTGGAGCCAGTTAAAACAAAATGTTCCCGGATTTTATGGCGTTGGCACCGCTTTAAAAAAATATGAGGACAATGGTGAATTTGAAAAACTGAAACAGTTCTATAAAAATTCGGATTTCTTTAAAACGTTAATCGGAAACAGTATGATGTCACTTACAAAATCATTTTTTGAACTGACGGAGTATATGGCAAAAGATGAAGAATTTGGCGAATTTTGGAAAATTATTTTCAATGAGTATCAAACTTCAAAACGACTCATCTTAAAACTTTCAGATTATACGGAATTGATGCAAAGCAATCAAGTTGGAAAAGCATCTATTGTTATTCGTGAAAATATTGTTTTACCTTTGCTCACCATTCAGCAATATGCATTGCTTAAAATTCAGGAACTTCAAAATGAAGAAAATCCAGATCTTGAATTAATTAAGATTTATGAAAAAATGGTAACACGATCATTGTTCGGAAACATTAACGCAAGCAGAAATTCAGCATAATTATGAACTTATCCCTATTAAACGAAAACGAATACAACCCGCATTACAAAAGCTATATTTCAGCATTGGGAAATGTAGATTTATTTGAAATTTTAAATATTTCTTCTGAAAAATTATTGGAATTAATTAAAGATTTATCCGAAGAAAAATTGGTATTTCGCTATGAGGAAGGAAAATGGTCAATAAAAGAACTTTTACAGCATTTAATTGATACAGAACGTATTATGAGTTACAGAGCCTTGCGTTTTTCAAGAAACGACGCCACGGAATTGCAAGGATTTGACGAAAATTGGTATGTTGAAAATTCAAACGGCAACGACAGAAATGCTAATGATTTGGTGGAAGAATTTACGTGCACACGCCGCGCAAGCATCTCCTTATTTAAAAGTTTTACTGATGAAATGATGTTATTGTCGGGCACAGCAAATGGAAGTGATATGACCGTAAGAGCATTGGGATTTATCATTGCCGGCCATCAAATGCATCATTTAAAAATCATTAAAGAGCGGTATCTTTAATCGTTTTTATCCAAAAAGAAGATTTCGTTAACGGGTTTTTGAAAACCATAGTGTAAACCTTTTGACAACTCAACTTCAAATTAATTGAAAATAGCGGATTCAAATTTTATACGATATAAAATATTATATTTGAAAAATCCTAAACTATTTTTCGATAATGCGCATTTTAAAAAAAATCTTACTCATTATTGGCGTTCTAATCGCCCTAATTTTGATTGGCGGCTGGATGTATTTCAACAGCCTAAAACCCGATTATTCAGGTGAAATCTCTTTGTCAAGCATAGAAAATGAAACTTCTGTCTATTTTGATGATTATGGGATTCCGCATATTTACGCCCAAAACCAATATGACGCCACAACTGCTTTAGGCTACGTTCATGCCCAGGACCGACTTTGGCAAATGGAATTAATGCGAAGGATAGCTCCGGGAAGATTGTCGGAAATTTTCGGAAAAGACATGCTCAAAAACGACCAATTTTTTGTGAGTTTGGGTATTGAAGAAGCTTCCAGAAAATCCATGGAAAAATTGGACAAAAATGGGGAAGTCTATAAATTGGCCATTGCCTATTTAAACGGTGTAAATCAATTTATTGAAAATGGCCCAACACCCATTGAATTCACTTTAATAGGAATCGAAAAAGAACCTTACCAACTTAACGACATCTACAATATTTTGGGCTATATGTCTTTCAGTTTTGCGATGGCCCAAAAAACTGATCCGTTGTTAAGTATCCTCAAAGAAAAATTGGGTGATGATTATTTGAAGGAACTGAATATAGAAATCGGCCCAAATACCACGTTTATAAAAAATTCAAAGGAAAATCTTGAAAGTTACTCTGCGATGGTTGCAAGCGTAAATGAGGTAATGGAAAAGTCGCCAATTTCACCGTTTATAGGCAGCAACAGTTGGGTGGTTTCCCCAAAAAAAACCGCCACAGGAAAAGTGCTTTTTGCAAACGATCCACATATTGGCTATTCGCAGCCCGCAGTTTGGTATGAAGCCCATATTGTGACGCCAGATTACGAAATGTACGGTTACCATTTGGCCGGTGTTCCTTTTCCTTTATTGGGACATAACAGAAATTATGCTTACGGATTGACTATGTTTGAAAATGACGATGTCGATTTTTATAAAGAAGAAAATGATATAGCAGACAGCACCAAATACAAAACACCTACCGGATTTGAAACTTACAAAACGGTATCCAAAACCATAAAAGTTAAGGATGCTGATGATGTAACCATTACGGTAAGAAGTTCGCGTCACGGAACAATTATGAACGATGTTCTTGATGCAATTATACAAACCGAGCCGGTTGCAATGTCTTGGATTTACACCAAATTTGACGTAGAAATTTTAGAAGCGCTTTATACCATTTCAAGAGCAACCGACATAAAAGACGTTAAAAAAGGAGCTTCCATGATTCATGCGCCCGGATTGAATATCATGTATGGCGACGCAAAAGGAAATGTAGCCTGGTGGGCCGCCGGTCAATTATACAAATTGAAGCCTGGTGTAAACAGAAATTTTATTTTGAACGGTTCTTCAGGCGAAGATGACCCGATTGAATATTTGGATTTCAGCAACAATCCGATGGCCGAAAATCCATCTTGGAATTATGTGTATTCCGCCAACAATCAACCAGACACAATTGCAAACATATTGTATCCAGGATATTATGTTCCTGAAGACAGGGCCAAGCGCATTGTACAATTGTTAGAACCAAAAAATAATTGGAACAAACAATCTATGTCCGCTATGATTAATGATGTAACCTCATCTGTGGCAACAGGCATTGTCAAAGAATTTGCTGAAAATATGGATTACAATTCCTTCACCAAAAGCGAACAAAAAGCCATTGATGTGCTTCAACTTTGGGACGGCTCAAATACAACAGACCAAGTGGCGCCAACCATTTACAATAAATGGATTTACCTATATTTAAAAAATACTTTTGAAGATGAAATGGGAACGAAATTGTTTACCCAGTTCTTGGCTACACATTTGTCAAAAAGAGTGATTGCCGAGCAAATTGAAAAGGAAAGTTCCATTTGGTGGGACAATATAACCACCAAAAATAAAACAGAGACAAAAAAAGAAATATTGTCAAAATCTTTGGCTGAAGCCGTCGCCTCTTTAGAAAAACAACTTGGAAGCGACATAAAAGCTTGGAATTGGGGAAAAGTTCATACCTTAGAGCACCCGCATCCGCTTGGTAAAGTAGCTGCATTAAAAAACTATTTTAATGTTGGTCCGTTTCCCATAAAAGGTGCAAGAGAAGTTATTGACAATAGAGGTTACGACTATACCGATTCGGGATTATACAACGTAAACGCAGGGCCTTCTACCAGAAGAATCATTGATTTTTCTGATATTGAAAACAGCATCAGCATTTTACCGACAGGGCAATCGGGCAACCCTTTCAGCAAATATTATAAAGATCAAGCTGAAATGTACAACAAAGGCGAATTCAGAAAAATGAAATTGAATGAAGAAGAAATTAAAAAAGTTTCAACAAAATTAACTATTTCACCAAAAAAATGAGTAAAAGAATAACCATAAAGCAAATTGCACTGGCATTGCAGGTTTCCATTTCAACGGTTTCAAAAGCGTTAAACGACAGCTATGAAATTAGTGACGACACAAAAAAAAGAATTCAGGAATACGCAAAATTACACAAATACAAGCCCAATACACTGGCATTGAGCCTGCAAAATAAAAAAACGAGAACCATTGGGATCATTATCCCAAATATTTTAAATTATTATTTTGCCCGAGTGCTTCGCGGCATAGAAAAAGTTGCTGCGGAAAAAGGATACAATATCATCACCTGCATCACCAATGAATCCTACAAAAAAGAAGTGGATACCATGGAAATGCTTTCAAATGGAACCATCGACGGATTTATTGCCTGTATTTCAGAAGAAACTTTAAAAATTGGTGATTTTGAACACTTTAACCGCATTTTGGAAGAAGGAACGCCAATTGTGTTGTATGACCGCGTGCATATTGATATTCACTGCGACAAAGTGGTGACCGACAATGTTAAAAGCGGCTACAAAGCCACTCGTTTTTTGATGAAATCAGGCTGCGAAAATATTGCGCTTATTTCAACTGCTGAAGAAATAAATATTGGTCAGTTCAGCGTTAACGGCTATTTAAAAGCGCTTACTAAATATGATATTGCGCCAAATGAAAATCTTATTATAAGACTTGAAGATGAGACACATTTAAAAGAGCGTATCAATCATATGTTAGACAATAACAAAGTGGACGGCATGTTTATTATTGATGAAGTTTCGGGCGCTGTTGCCACACAAGTACTGAATGCCAGAGGCATAAAAGTTCCTGATGACATTTCCATAGTAAGTTTTACCAACGGAATTTTATCACGATATACCATTCCGCCTTTAACCGCCGTAAATCGTTTTGCCCACACAACCGGTGAAATTGCGGCAACACGATTAATCGATAAAATTGAAGAAAAAATTGAATTTGATGACATTAAAACTGAAATAGTTAAAACCAAACTGGTTGAACGTGAGTCTACAAAAAAACTTTTTATAAAGTTTTAAATTAACTCATTGCGCCACGTTTTCAATGTATAACAATTCATAAAATTTCAAAAAGCAGCCTGTTCATTTACCAATCCGAAAAAATTGGCCACCCAATAAGTAGTGTGAAAGTTTTTATCAACAGCAAATTTAGCAACATTTCCTCCTTGCTGTTTTTCCAGGCCTGGATTAGCCGCCATAGCGTGACCTAGGTTGTTTATTTCATATTTTACAATATTTTTTGAATTATTCACTTATTTTCTTCAAGATATTTTCAGAATGGATAAAAAAACGTAACAAACATTGCTTCATTAATTTATTGCATTAAATTTTTAGCTATTTTTATGAAAATTAAAAAATATGCTAGAAAAAGTTTATGGCAGCGCCGTGTTTGGCGTTGAAGCCACCAATATTACCGTTGAGGTAAATATTGACAAAGGAATTGGCTATCATTTGGTTGGCTTACCCGACAATGCCATTAAAGAAAGCAGTTTCAGGATTTCTGCTGCCTTAAAAAACAACAAATATCATTTTCCCGGCAAAAAAATCACTATCAATATGGCGCCGGCCGATATGCGCAAAGAAGGCTCGGCCTACGACCTTACGTTGGCCATTGGCATACTCGCAGCTTCAAACCAAATTAATACCGATAAAATTGGGGATTACATTATTATGGGTGAACTTTCATTAGACGGAAGCCTGCAACCGATTAAAGGCGCTTTGCCCATTGCCATTAAAGCGCTTGAAGAAAATTTTAAAGGATTTATTTTACCGAAACAAAATGCTAAAGAAGCAGCGATAGTCAGCGATTTAAAAGTTTATGGCGTTGAAAATATTACAGAAGTCATTGATTTTTTTGATGGAAAAACTGAACTGGAACAAACCATTATTGATGTCGAATTTGAATTCAACAAAAATTTGGACCACCCCGAGTTTGATTTTGCCGATGTAAAAGGCCAGGAATCCGTAAAACGTTCTATGGAAATTGCAGCGGCAGGCGGACATAATATTATCCTTATCGGGCCTCCGGGAAGCGGAAAAACCATGCTGAGCAAAAGACTGGCTTCCATTTTACCGCCTATGACCATGCAAGAAGCGCTGGAAACCACAAAAATACATTCCGTTGTTGGGAAAATAAAAGAAAGTGGCTTGATGTGCCAGCGACCGTTTCGCTCGCCGCACCATACCATTTCAGATATCGCTTTGGTTGGCGGCGGACAATATCCGCAACCGGGAGAAATCTCGATGGCGCACAATGGCGTCTTGTTTTTAGATGAATTGCCCGAGTTTAAACGGACAGTTTTAGAAGTGATGCGCCAACCTTTGGAAGACAGGGAAATAACCATTTCAAGGGCGAAATTTTCAGTAACTTATCCGAGCAGTTTTATGTTGGTGGCAAGTATGAATCCGTCTCCGAGCGGCTATTTTAACGATCCCGACTCACCTAAAACCTCCTCTCCTTTTGAAATGCAACGTTATCTCAGCAAAATTTCTGGCCCTTTATTGGATAGAATTGATATTCATATTGAAGTGAATCCCGTTCCATTTGAAAAACTTTCCGAAGAGCAATTGAGTGAACCAAGCACTGAAATCAGAAAACGCGTCACCAAAGCAAGGGAAATTCAAACCCAGCGTTTTACGGAATATGTGAATGTGCATCACAACGCACAAATGAATGTAAAGCAAATCAGAAAATATTGCAAGTTATTGCCTGAATGCAGCATATTGTTAAAAAACGCAATGGAACGCTTAAGTTTATCGGCCAGAGCTTACGACCGGATTTTAAAAGTTGCCAGAACCATTGCCGATTTAGAAGGTGTTCCGGAGATTTCCACAGCGCACATTTCTGAAGCCATACAATATCGAAGTTTAGACCGGGAAGGTTGGTTGGGGTAATAAAACAACTTATAAATTAAATAATTATCGTTTTACCTTCAATCGCGAATCCAATCTATTCTAAAAATGGAATCATTCCATCTATTATTGTTTGCGTATAACTACTTGAAATATTCGAATTTATAATAAATATCAACTATATTTAAAATTTCCTAAAAAATGCATAAGCAAATAACGCCACCAAAAAATATATAAAAAAATGGAACAAAATAAACTAATTCATATTTATAAAGTATATTTGAATTAATAAAAGAAATGCATGATTTATTTAAAAAATTCAAATCAGAAGAAAATTACAATTAACTTTTTTTTTGCAATCTTCTTCATCATTAATACGGTTTCTATTCATAGTCAAACTAACACAAATAACCAAAATTCTTATAATTGGTTCGACAACATAATTGGATATGAAAATACTGGGATTTACAATGGTATTATTTATAAAGAAAAATTTAGGACTATAGATAATAATCATAAATTTTTCTTGACTTCAGAATTTAGTAAAGGAAATATTATTTACTATGGGCAGCCATACTATAATATTGATATGAAATATGACATTTATGAAGACTTGTTAATAGTTAAACTTCCTAATAATTCCGAATATTTTATCATTCAATTAATAAACGATAAAATAGATGAATTTTCCATTAACAGTAATAAATTCCTTAAAATTTCAGGAAAATATGAAGCATTTTTTAATGAAGCCATTTCTGGTTTTTACGAAATCTCTTATCAAAGCAAACATTTAAATCTCCTTAAAAAACATAAAAAAAGCAGAAAAGAGCGAATCGTTGGAAATTTTGTATATAGTAAATTTAAAGACGAAAGTGAACATATCATTAGTTTTAATGATAAATATTATAAAATAAATTCTAAAAAATATTTGATAAAGTTGTTTCCAGAACTGAAAAAAAACATTGACAATTTTTATAATTCTAATAAACAGTTACTTAAAAAGGATAAAGATAGATTCATGATTCAAATAATGGAACACCTAAGTAGTTTAATAAATAATAAAGCAACTTCGCATTAATGAAAAATTCACTACTGATTCTATTGTTTTTTTGTGTTCAATTTATTTATGCCCAAGATGAAAATAAACAAAATATTTCCATCAATTTTGAAAATTCCAGTACCGTTAATGTTATCAAAAAAGTTGAAGAACTTACCGACTATCGATTTTATTTTGTCGATGATTGGTTAGGTAATGAACTCATCACAGGCCAATATAAAGATGTTACAATACAAACTTTACTTGATGGTATTTTTAAAAAAACTATTATTAACTATTACATTTCTCCTGATAATAAAATCATTTTAACACGCAGTGTATTGATTTACAGCTCACTGCCTGATGGATTTTTTAACGAATCAGAAAAAAAAATTTCTCAAAATGAAGATGCTGTACCAGAGAAATTTACTGAAGAAACATCATCAGTAAAATTTAATATTGAGACTGTTAGGATTGGCAAAGAAAGCAGCAAATCAAAGTTAAAAAAATATACACTTACAGGTATTGCTAAAAATAGCAGCAACAATAACCCGATTCCTAATTTAGCAATAATCGTTCAAAATAAAAATATTAATGCGGTTACGGATAATAATGGATATTATTCTATTGAACTCCCTGTTGGTAATAATATTATTGAAACAAAATCAATAGGAATTCAAGACACAAAGAAAAAAGTAATCATTTATGCCAATGGAACTTTAAATTTTTATTTACAAGAAAGTGCAGAACAATTACAAGAAGTAGTTATTGAAGCCAATAAAGATAGAAATGTAAAAGAAGCAGTAACGGGAATTACACAAATAAAAATTGAAACTATTAAAAACATTCCTCTGGTATTAGGTGAACGAGATATCTTAAAAGTTGCCACTACATTACCCGGCATAACTACTGCTGGAGAAGGATCCGCAGGCTTTAACGTTAGAGGAGGTAAAGAAGACCAAAACTTGATACTTTTAGACAATGGCGTGCTTTATAATCCATCGCATTTTTTCGGCATTTTTTCAGCTTTAAATCCCTTCACCATTAAAGATGTTAATATCTATAAAGGAACTATTCCTGCAGAATACGGTGGCCGACTATCTTCTGTTTTTGATATCAACACAAAAAATAGTAACTACGAAAAATTAAGTGGAGAAGCATCATTTGGCCCTGTTACCAGTAACATTGCCTTGGAAATTCCAATAATTAAAGATAAATCAGGATTATTAGTTGGTGGTAGAGGAACCTATTCTGATTGGATTTTAAAATCTTTAGATGAAAAATCATTAAAAAATTCTACAGCATCATTTTATGATGGTGTTGTCAAATATAGCCATAAAATAAATGACAATAACAACCTAGAGGCCACGGGTTATTATAGCAATGATGCTTTTAGTATTAGTTCAGATTCTTTATACATTTATAATAACAGATTAATGTCTTTAAAATGGAATCATAAATTTAACAATAAAAATTATGGAGATTTAATCCTTGTAAATAGTAAATATAAATTTAATATTGAATTTGATGGCAATTCTAATAATGATTTCGATTTAGGCTATAATGTTAATGAAACGGAGTTAAAACTAAAAATGAGATACCTGCTCAATGAAAATCATAGTTTTAATTATGGTATTTCAAGTAAATCATATGTTGTTTACCCTGGTAATAAAGAACCAAAAGGTTCAGAATCGATTATTGAAACCTTAAAAATCCCAAAAGAAAAAGCATTAGAATCTGCAGTTTTCATTTCTGACGACTTTAAAGTAAATAAAAACCTCTTGTTAAATTTAGGTTTTCGCTATTCGTTTTACGCCTCCCTTGGGGAAGCATCACAAAAAAAATATGCTGACGGATTACCAAGAAATGAGGGAACCGTCACTGATACTTTAAACTTTGGCAAAAATGAAATAATTAAAACCTATGGCGGCCCCGAAATACGTGCTTCAGCAAGATATTTTTTACTTTCTGATTTTTCGGTAAAGGCAAGTTATAACAGTACCTATCAATACATTCATACCTTATCAAATAATACAACAGCATCTTCAACCGATACCTGGAAACTTTCAGACTTAAATATTAAACCGCAACAAGCAAATCAATATACTTTAGGATTTTATAAAAATATAGACGGCAATACTTATGAGCTAAGTCTTGAGGGCTATTATAAAAAATCAAAAAATATACTTGACTATAAAGTTGGGGCGGATTTGTTGCTGAACAAATCTATTGAAGCTGAAGTTTTACAGGGAGATGGAAAAGCTTATGGTATTGAGTTTCTGATAAAGAAAACCGTTGGGAAATTTAACGGTTGGATAGGGTATAGCTATTCACGCTCTTTTATTAAATTCGATAGTGAGTTTAGTGAAGAACGCGTAAATAACGGTGAATTTTTTCCTTCCAATTTTGACAAGCCACATGATTTTAGTTTAGTTGCAAATTATAAGATAACAAAACGATTCAGTTTTTCGGGAAATTTAGCCTATCAAACTGGCAGGCCTGTAACCTATCCCGTTGGAAATTACATTTTTAATGGTGCTAGCTATGTGCTTTATAGCGATCGTAATAAGTTTAGGATTCCCGATTATTATCGTCTTGATCTTGGTTTTAATATAGAAGGAAATCATAAGATTAAAAAGTTTGTTCATAGTTTTTGGAACATTTCAATTTATAATGCCCTTGGCAGAAACAATCCTTATTCTGTATTTTTTGTTACAGAAAATGGCAAGATAAAAGCATATCAAAGTTCCATATTTTCTATTCCAATACCTACAATAACTTATAATTTCAAATTTTAATATGATTTGGGATAGAATAAATAAATAAAGTTTATGAAAAAAGTCAAAATAAATCATATAATCTACCTTATAATTATTGTATTAATTGCCAATAGTTGTATTGAACCATTTGACATTAAAACAACAACAACAACAACATTTGAAAGTGCTTTGGTAATTGAGGCTACAATCACCGATGAATTTAAATATCAGGAAATTAATTTAAGTAAAACATTTCAACTTGAAGATAATGGCCCTTTGGCCGAAAGTGGCGCCAACGTTAAAATTGTTGATGACGGGCAAAATACCTATGATTTCAGAGAAATTAGCCCTGGAAAATATGTTTCTTATAGTGAATTTAAGGCGCTGCCAAATAAAAATTATCAACTCCAAATAATCACTAGTGATGGGAAATACTATAGCACTACACCAACTCCGTTAACAAATAGTACTCAAATTGATAATATATACGCATCAAAAGAGATCGATGATTTAGGCTTTGAGAAAATATCAATATTGGTAGATAGTTTTGACCCAACAGGTAATTCTAAATATTATCGTTATGAATATGAAGAAACTTATAAAATTATTGCTCCAAAATGGAGTGCGTATGATCTAGTGGTAACTTCAAATGTACCGCCATTTAGTATTGAAAAAGTTTTTAAAACAAGAGAAGAGCGCGTTTGTTATAAAACAGAATACTCTAATTCAATTATACAAAATGAAACTATTGGATTTTCAGAAGATAGGGTTTTTAGGTTTCCTGTTAGAGTTTTATTAAAAGACAATGCCATTATTTCACATAGGTATAGTATTTTAGTTAAACAATATGTACAGTCACTAGATGCGTTTACTTTTTACAAAACACTTAATAAACTATCGGGATCAGAAAGTTTGTTTTCTCAAAATCAACCTGGTTTTTTCAATGGCAATGTGTTTTCAGTAAATGATCCTAATGAAAAAGTTATAGGTTTTTTTGAAGTTTCATCGGTTTCATCGAAAAGAATGTTTTTTAATTTTCTAGATCTTTTTCCTGGAGAACCACTTCCTCCTTATTTTACAGAATGTGAGCCTTTTGCACCTTCTAATACGTTCTATGCAAATGATCCTTCAGATTTATTTAATCTAATTAATAGCGGATCAGTAAAATATTATGGTGAAAACGATAAAGTTGACTTTACAAACCCCGGACCTTTCTTAGTGGTTTCACCAGAATGCGGAGACTGCACAAAACTTGGAACTAATATAAAGCCTGATTTTTGGGTAGAATAAACAATTAATAATAAGATGAAAAAAATAGTATTCTTTACAATTATATTTCTTTTAATAAAAAGTTATTCATCATATAGTCAGATTATTTTAAAAAATGATGATATAACTGCTTATAAAAATATCCCGCAAGAAAAAATATTTGTTCATCATAACACTACGTTTTTACTTACTGGAGAGTATTTATATTATAAAGTTTATTGTATGAATGCCAATACTAATAACTTAAGTGATTTAAGCAAAATAGCTTATGTTGAATTGGTTGGAACTGATAAAATTTCTGTTTTTAAGCATAAACTAAAATTGAATAATGGCTTAGGACAAGGAGATTTTTTGATTCCGATCAAAATTCCTTCCGGAAACTACAAGCTTGTTGCCTATACGCAATGGATGAAAAACTCAGAACACAATCAGTTTTTTCAAAGTGATATAAGTATTATTAACCCATTCCAAGAAAATCAATCTTCAATTCTGGAAAAAAATCAACCGGTTACAATCCAAAATCTTAATCATAATATAGAAAATACTACAAACAACAACATCTTATCAGATTCTGAAGGAAATGATTATCTTGATATAAATCTAAATGAAAATTCATTTAAAAATAGAGAAAAAGTTGTTCTGACAATTAAAAGTTTAAAAAACAATATATCATATGGCAATTATTCTATTTCTGTTAGGAAAATTGATACCTTACAAATTTCCAAGAGACCTACAGCAAACAATTTTATGTCTTTGTATCCTCAAATATCTTCAAATTCTAAATCGAATACATCAATTTATTTACCCGAGCTTAGAGGTGAATTAATCACAGGAAAATTATTTTACAAAGACGCTAAATTAGCGGCTTCAAATAAAAAAGTTGCACTTTCTATTCAGGGCAAACAATCCATTTTTAAAATTGCAACTACAAATGATTTAGGTGTTTTCTATTTTAATGTCCAAGAAGAATACGATAACCCTTATGCAATTATTCAAGTAGTCAATAACGAAAAAAATAATTTCAATATTAGAGTTGATGGGCATTCATCAATTAACTATGAAAATCTTGATTTTTATAGTTTTAAAATAACACCCGAAACCAAAGATTATATATTAAAACGCAGTGTTTACAATCAAATTGATAATGTCTATTCAATTATAAAGCCGAATATAATTAAAAGTATAGATTCTGTAAGTCCTTTTTACAATTCAACGGCAAAAGTATATTATCTTGACGATTATACTAGATTCCCAACAATTAAAGAAACTGTTGTTGAAATTATCAAGGAGGTGTTTATCAAACAAAAGAAAGAAAAAAGCACTTTCCATGTAAGGCTCTACGATCAACTTTCTAAATCTGATTTATCAACCTTAGTACTGGTTGATGGTATTCTAATACAAAACCATAATGAGTTACTTAATTTGAATGCAAGGAATGTTGAAAAAATAAGTGTTCTAAGTGATGAATATATGTTTGATTCAATGGTCTTTGATGGTATTATTTCTATTCAAACCTTTATTGGAGATTATCAGGCCGATCCTTTGGGTATCTATATTGAAAAATTGCCATTGTTCACCCCTTTAGTTATAAAAAATTACTATAATCAAATTTATGACAATAGTAAAAAATCAGATCGTATTCCTGACTATAGAAGTCAACTATTATGGGTGCCTAATTTTAACTTAAATAAAAATGAAGATTCCCTTTTCTTTTATACTTCCGATAATAATGGAGATTATGAAATAAGTTTAGAAGGATTCACTAAAGATGGCATGCCAATTTCATTGAGAAAAATGATAAGTGTAAAATAATTTTATAAATTAATTTTTTAGTTTTTCATTTTGTTTTATTATGTAATTCAACAAATTGTTAAAATAAAATATATTTCTTTAAGCATATTATATTAACATAAATCTTAAAACCCTATTTGTCTTATTTCAGATAACTTTTTAAGGATTAGTGCTTCTAATTATAAGCACTAATTTCACTTAATAAAATATCCAGAATTCCTGAAAAATAAAACTGTTATGTATGTAAATTGGATATTTTTTCTTCATCAGCCCAGAAACTAATTTAATACTGATATTTCTTCTTACTTCATTTATAAAAATAAGCCAATTAAAAACCAAAGGAAAGGATTCCCAATTAAAAGCTGCCGTTGATGAACTACTAAAACAGCTATAAAATAAAAAAGGGGAAATATCCCCTTTTTTTTTCAGGGTTATTCCCCTTATTTTTTAACAACGCTTATCTTAATTTTGATGCGAGAAAAAGAAAAACAGAATGTTTTTTGTTAGTTATGGGAAATTGCAAAAGCCTCTTAAATTGAGAGGCTTTTTTATTAATATCTGTAATAATCAGGTTTATAAGGCCCTTCTACTGCTACGCCAATATATTTCGCCTGGTCTTCACGTAAAGTTTCCAATTCCACACCAATTTTAGCCAAGTGCAAACGCGCCACTTTTTCATCTAAATGTTTAGGCAACATATATACTTGGTTTTCATAAGCTTCTTTATTGTTCCACAATTCCAATTGTGCCAAAGTTTGGTTTGTGAATGAATTGCTCATTACAAAACTTGGATGTCCGGTTGCACAACCTAAATTCACCAAACGGCCTTCTGCCAATATCAAAATCTCGTTTTTACCAATCGTATATTTATCAACTTGAGGTTTGATTTCAACTTTGGTATGTCCATAATTTTTATTCAACCAAGCCATATCCAGTTCGTTATCGAAATGACCAATATTACAAACGATGGTTTTATCTTTCATTTTTTCAAAATGGCGGGCAATTACAATGTCTTTATTGCCTGTTGTGGTGATAATGATATCGGCATTAGCTATAACAGTATCTAATTTTTTTACTTCAAATCCGTCCATTGCAGCTTGCAACGCACAAATTGGATCAATTTCGGTAACGGTTACAATTGAGCCAGCTCCTTTAAATGAAGCGGCTGTTCCTTTACCAACATCTCCATAACCGCAAACAACCACACGCCTTCCAGCCAACATCACATCGGTTGCTCTTCTGATGGCGTCCACAGCACTTTCCCTGCATCCGTATTTGTTGTCAAACTTAGATTTTGTTACGGAATCGTTTACATTTATTGCCGGCATTGGCAATGTTCCTTCTTTCACTCTTTCATATAAACGATGAACGCCAGTCGTAGTTTCTTCGCTTAAACCATTGATTCCAGCAGCCAATTCGGGATATCTGTCCAACACCATATTGGTTAAATCACCACCATCATCTAAAATTAAGTTCAAAGGTTTTTTGTCTTCCCCAAAAAATAATGTTTGCTCAATACACCAATCAAATTCTTCTTCATTCATACCCTTCCACGCATAAACAGAAACTCCAGCAGCAGCAATTGCGGCAGCAGCTTGATCTTGTGTTGAAAATATGTTGCAAGAACTCCAAGTCACCTCAGCGCCCAATTCAACCAATGTTTCAATTAAAACCGCAGTTTGGATAGTCATGTGCAAACAGCCTGCAATTCTCGCTCCTTTTAAAGGATTTTTGCCTTTAAATTCTTCTCTCAGGCTCATTAAACCAGGCATTTCTGCTTCAGCCAACTGAATTTCCTTACGACCCCATTCAGCAAGATTGATGTCTTTAACTTTATATTTAACGTAAGTTGATGTTGTTGTACTCATATTTATTAAATTTGTTTTTATTTTAAACAACTAAAACAAGTTGTTTAGGAATGTGCAAAAGTACAAAATACCTTTGAAATTATAAATGCCTTTATTCAAAACTATAAAACCAAATAATCATACCACCATTTACGTGTGGAAAATTGAAGAATCGCTGAGCGATTTGTCTGAAAATATGCCATTGACGGTAAGAAGTGAAGAAAGGCTTATTGCGATGAAATCCGATCTTCACCAATGCGGATTTTTGAGTGTGCGCCATTTATTGAAAGCCGCAGGATATACAGACTTCGAATTGTTTTACAATGATAACGGCAAACCACATTTAACTGATGGCAAACAGATCTCCATCACACATTCCTATACTTATTCTGCCATCGCAATTAGCGATGCTGCAATTGGAATAGACATTGAAAAAAACAGGGAAAAAATAAAAATCATCCAACATCGATTTGTCAATTTTGAAAAAGGATTCATTCATAAAGATGATGATTATATTGAGCAACTAACGGTAATTTGGGGCGCCAAAGAAGCCTTGTATAAAATTTATCCTTTCGGCGGATTGACCTTCAAAAATGATATTGACATCAATTCTTTTCAAATTGCGGACAAAAAAACCACCGGTTATATAAAAGTTGAAGGCTGGGACAAAAATTACGACATCCGTTTTGAACAATTAGATGGTTTTACCTTGGTGTATGCTTTAGAAACTTCAGAATATGCGTAAATCCATTCTAGAATTCATCCAAAAAGCCGCCGTAAAAAAGGAAAAATTGTTGGCTATTTTATTGGATCCCGATAAAACTTCTTTGGATAAATTGCCTGAAATAACTTCAAGAATTGAAAACCTTAAGGCGAATTTTATTTTTGTGGGCGGAAGTTTTGTTGAAAATGGCATCACCGATTTGTTTGTAAAAACACTTAAAAAGCATACGAAATTGCCTGTGGTACTTTTTCCCGGAGATTTTTCGCAACTCACCAATCATGCCGATGCTTTGTTGTTTTTATCATTGCTATCAGGAAGAAATCCGGAATATTTAATTGAACAGCAAATAAAATCCGTTCCTTTTTTAAAAAATTCAAGTTTGGAAATTATTCCTACTGGCTATATTTTAATCGATGGAGGAACCAATTCCTCGGTATTAAAAATGAGCAACACCAAACCAATTTTACAAGAAAACAGCTCATTGGCGGTAGATACTGCCGTTGCAGGAATGTACAAAGGCAAACAATTGATTTACTTGGAAGCAGGAAGCGGTGCAAAAAACCCTGTAAATTCCGAACTAATTTCAGCAGTTAAAAAACATATTTCCATTCCGCTTATTGTTGGCGGAGGCATAAAAACCAAAGAACAATTAAACAGTGCTTATGCAAATGGCGCCGATTTGGTGGTTGTTGGCACCGCTTTTGAGAATAACGCTTCATTCAATTTTTAGCTTATGAATGACCTCTTTAATTTTTTTGTTGAACCATACCAAACGGCAAGCACGCTGCATATTTCGCTCGAATTAATTGCTGCCTTCTTTGGCGTGTTAAGTGTGTTTTATGCCAAAAAAGAGAATATTTTAGTATTTCCTACGGGCATCATAAGCACCGCATTGTACGTGTATTTGTTGGTTCAATGGGATTTATATGGCGATTTAATTATCAATATTTATTATACGCTTATGAGCGTTTATGGCTGGTATATGTGGAGCAGGATTGTAGATGACAAACAGCATCATTTGCCCATTTCAACAACAAATACCAGCGAAAAATTAAAGGCTTTTGGTATTTTCTTATTCACTTCCATTTTTGTGATTGCCGTTTACAGGCATTACAATGTGATGCCAAATCACCTGAATTTTATCGAAAGCGTTGATTATGCTTTCACTAACTTAACTGCAGGAAATTTGGATGATTTCAGAAAAATTACGCCATTTTTAGATACATTTACCACTGGCATCTTTTTTGCCGGAATGTGGTTAATGGCCAATAAAAAAATTGAAAACTGGCTGTTTTGGATTGCAGGCAACGTGGTTTCCATTCCGCTATATTTTGTAAAAGGATACGGTTTTACGGGTATTCAATACGCCATATTTTTATTTTTAGCTTTTCAAGGATACAATGCATGGAGGAAAAACTTAAACAAATCAACATAAATATTGTAAAAGTGGTGCTTTTCGGACCTGAAAGCTCAGGAAAAACAACGCTTTCAAAATTGCTGGCCCGCCATTATAACACGGTTTGGGTTCCTGAATATGCGCGGGATTATTTACAAAACAAATGGAATAACGAGCGAAAAACATGTGAAAATTCGGATATGTTGCCAATTGCTGAAGGGCAAATGAAACTTGAAAACGAATTAGCCATAAAAGCAGATAAGATTTTAATTTGCGACACCGATTTGCTGGAAACAAAGGTTTATTCTGAAGAATTTTATGGCGGTTTTGTGCATCCTGATTTGGAAAAAGCGGCATTACAAAATACCTATGATTTATACTTCCTGACTTATATTGATACACCTTGGAAAAAAGATGATTTAAGAGATCGGCCTGAACAACGGCAGGAAATGTTCAACGCTTTTGAAAATGCTTTAAAAAAGCACAATCGGCGGTATGTTTTATTGAAAGGCGACAAAAAAGAACGGCTTGAAACAGCCATTCATGAAATTGATAAACTTTTAAAATTAAAGCCGAATTTGCACCGATTTTTAGGAAAATAAAATAACCAAAGCGAATGAATACCGAATTGATGATAAAGGAATTGAAATTTAAAGCAGTGCGCAGCAGTGGTGCCGGCGGCCAGCATGTGAATAAAGTTTCTTCAAAAATAGAACTGACATTCGATTTGGAAAATTCAGAAAGTTTAACTGAGGAAGAAAAAGCATTGTTGGTTCAAAAACTGAAAAGCAAACTCACCAAAGACAATGTATTGCTGCTTCAGTGCGATGAAAGTCGAAGTCAGCACAAAAACAAAGAAATTGCCATTGACCGATTTTTAAACATTATATCGGGCGGATTAACCGTTCAAAAACCAAGAAAAGAAACCAAACCAAGCAAATCGAGCATTCTGAAACGCTTGGAAAAAAAGAAAAAAACTGCCTTCAAAAAAGTATTACGCAATAAAACGAATTTTGAATAAAATATTTTAAACCGCGTTAAGGATTGAAGTGGAAATACTTTTTTGAGGTTTTTTTCCGATAAAAAGATTGGAACGGAAAGCCTGACCTGAAAGGGAACGCCCACCAAAAAGTCGGGCAGGCCCAAAATATTTTTTGCATCAGATTTTTGAAATTTATTGAATTTAAATCCGATATTTAAATTCTTATTCCTAATTTTGTCCCATCTCAAAAGGGGTGCCTAAAACGGCTGAGATCAAACCCATTGAACCTGAACAGGTAATGCTGTTAAGGGAAATTAAGCGATAACAATCGCATGGACAACAAATTAATTATTCATAACATCGATTAATTACCTCTTTTTAAATCGTTTTATTTTAAAAAAAATGAAACAAAATTTAAAAATGAAACTGAAAAAAGTAACCATATTGGCAGCTTTTTTAATCACTGCATTTTCTTTTAATGTGAATTCACAAGAACTTTTTACGCTTTCTGGCAAAGTCACCGATGGGCGCAACCCATTTCCCGACGTAAACATTGTTGTGAAAGAAACCAACAAAGGAACAACCACCAATGTTGACGGTACGTTTTCCCTGTCCTTGAAAAAGGGAACTTACACGTTATTGGTAAGCGCACTCAGCAATCCGAAGGAAGTAAAGGTTATTTTAACAAAAGATGCTTTTATTTCAATTGACTTGTCCGACCGGTTTATGAATTTGGAAGAAGTCCTAGTTTCGGCGGTTCGCGTTAAAGCAACGTCGCCCGTAACGCACAGCAACATCACCAAAAAAGATTTGGAAAAGCGCAATTTGGGACAAGATATTCCAATCATGCTAAATTACTTGCCTTCCGTAGTAACAACATCCGATGCCGGCGCAGGTGTAGGATATACAGGAATTAGAGTTCGCGGGAGCGATGCCACGCGCGTAAACGTAACCATTAACGGAATTCCTTATAACGATGCTGAAAGCCAAGGCACATTTTGGGTAAACATGCCTGATTTCACTTCCTCAACCGAAAGCATGCAATTGCAACGCGGCGTTGGGACTTCAACCAATGGATCTGGCGCTTTTGGTGCCAGTTTAAACGTGTTGACCGATGCCGTATCTGAACAAGGTTATGGAGAAATCAGCAGTTCATTTGGTTCTTACAACACCAAAAAAAATACAGTGAAATTCAGTACCGGCAAAATAAATGACCATATTGAATTTGCGGGAAGATTTTCTAAAATTGATTCTGATGGCTATATTGACCGCGCTTGGTCGGATTTAAAATCGTACTTTTTACAGGCTTCTTATGTTGATGACAATACCTTAATCAAAGCGCTGACTTTTGGCGGCCACGAAAAAACATATCAGGCTTGGTTTGGCGTCACCAAAGAGGAAATGGAAACTTTGGGAAGAACTTACAATCCGTATTCCTACGAAAATGAAATTGACAATTACCAACAAAACCATTTTCAACTGCACTGGAACGAAAAATTAACAGAAAACTGGTCTACCAATGTTGGTTTAAACTACACCAAAGGCAGCGGTTATTTTGAGCAATTTAAAGCCGGTGAAAATTTTTCGGATTATTTATTGACACCGATTGTTATTGGCGGCGAAATAATTGATGAAACAGATTTAATCAGAAGACGCTGGCTGGACAACGATTTTTATGTGTTGAATGCGAATGCCACATACAAAAGTGAGACGGTAGAATTTATCTTCGGAACTTCTTTCAGCAATTATAAAGGAAAACATTTTGGTGAAATTATTTGGACTGAATTTGCAAGCAATTCTGAAATAAGAGATCATTATTACGATGCCAATACCGAAAAAAATGATGCCAATATTTTTGGAAAATTAACCTATAATTTGAATGATTCCTGGACGTTATTTACAGATTTGCAGGGCAGATTTGTAAAATTTGACACAAGAGGATTGACTTCAGACAGAACACCAATTAATGTTGATGAAAACTATTCATTTTTTAATCCGAAAGCCGGATTGACTTTTGAAGCAAATTCCAGGAACAGTTTCTATTTATCTTATGCAAAAGCAAATAGAGAACCAAATCGCAACGATTTTGAAAACGGCATTTTTACTTCAGAAAAATTAAATGATTTTGAATTGGGATGGCGTTTTAAAAATGAAACCGTTAAAATAAACAGCAATGTTTATTATATGTTTTATAAGGATCAGTTGGTTTTAACGGGAGCCATTGACGATACAGGATCGCCAATAAGAGCAACCAGCGGAAAAAGTTACCGACTTGGATTGGAAATAGATGCGCAGATTAAATTGACCGATAAATTTTATGTGCAACCAAATATAGCCATCAGCAGCAATAAAAATGTTGATTTTTTAACCACTTGGAATGGCGAATTGGTTGATTTAGGAAATACAGATATCGCATTTTCTCCGAATTTAATCATTGGAAATGCGTTGGTATTTCAGCCAAATACAAAGATGCAATTATCTTTATTGTCTAAATATGTCGATGAACAATATATGGGGAATATTGACAATGCAAACTCAAAACTGGATAGCTATTTTGTGAACGATTTAAATATTTCTTATGAAATTAATCCGAAAAAAGTAGTCAAGTCAATAGTGCTAAGTGCCTTGGTGAACAATATTTTTAATGTTGAATATATTTCAAACGGTTATTATTACACCTATGATGATACCTGGTCTGTTCCAAATCAAACAACTACTTTGGATGGCGCCGGATATTATCCGCAAGCCACAAGAAACTTTTTGATTGGAGTTACCTTAAAATTTTAACAAAAAAAACCGAGGTTTTATCCTCGGTTTTTTATTAAACTTCTATGCCTTTCATCATTTTATTCCAATACAAATATGGCAACATGTATTTCTTAAGAATCCATAATCTCCAATGTTGTTTTGAAGAATCACCAATCAATAATGGAAATTGCTTCAATTTAGGATCTGGCTCAAAATTTTGATTATAATCAAATTCAGCCAACACCATTTTGCCATAACCGGTAACTAAGGGACAAGATGTGTATCCATTGTATTCTTTAGAACTAATTGTATTTGTAGCAATCAATTTTAAAATATTTTCAACAACAATTGGGGCTTGTTTTCTAATGGCAGCACCTGTTTTAGAAGTAGGTAAATTAGATGCGTCGCCCAAACCGAATATATTGGCATATTTTGCATGCTGCATAGTTTTACTGTTTACATCAACCCAACCTGTTTCTGATACCAACACAGAATTTCTAATAAAATCGGGTGCACTTTGAGGTGGAGCCAAATGCATCATGTCAAAATGAATCCCATATAAATCTCCATCTCTTGTTACTTTCACATCTTTATAATTGTATTGAATTTCTTTATCCAATGTTTTTATGTCGCCATCGGCAATAGTAACACAACCACCTCCGGATAAATCCTTTACAATTTCATACCAGGCAATTTTTTTATCAGCATCAACTTTTACCAGTTTATGAAAAAATCGAACATTAATGTCTTTTTCGTCAACCACTTTCATTAAAGTATCAGCTATTATTTTAACGCCAAAAATAGAGCCGCTCGGCAAAGCAAACAAAATATTGGTCTTATCCCTTACCCCTATTTTTCTGAAATATTCGTCGGCCAGATACATGATTTTTTGGGGAGCGCCACCACATTTAATTGGAGTAGCAGGTTGCGTAAAAAGTGCCGTCCCTCCTTTAAAATTTTTAAGTGTTTCCAAAGTATGCTTTGGGTTAGTGTAGTTGCTGCAAACCAAGCCTTTATCCATTGCTTCTTGCAAACCCTCCACTAATTCAGGAGCCATTCTCAGTCCCGGTGCAACCACCAAGTAATCATAGGTATATTCGTTATCATTTTTATCAAAAACTTTATTGTGTTCTGGTTCAAATTTATCTGCAAATTCTTTAATCCAGACTACTCCTTTCGGAATTAATGAAGCCATTGGTCTGGCAGTTTTTTCAAAACTATAAGCGTTAGCGCCAACCAATGTCCATGCGGGCTGATAATAATGTGTTTCAGCCGGTTCAATTAATCCGATTTGTAAAGAAGAATTTTTTCTTTTTAACATAGAAGAAACCATAATTCCTGCAGTTCCTCCTCCAATTACAAGTACTTGAAAATGTTTTGAATTCATTAATTTTTGATTAATAGGTTTAATCTGAGAAATCTATTAATAAAAAAAGTATTGAACGTGACATTAGTCACATTCAATATTTAATCTTACTTTTTTAATATTATTTTTACTTTTCTTCTGAAGTCATTCTGCCAGTAGCGCAACTCACAAAAGACTTTGCTTTGTGCAATACGGTGTTTGAATCTCCAACCTCAGGATATCCCAAGCTGGATAATTTTTCTTTAACTTGTTGAATTACCAACTCATCCGTAGCATCTATGCTCACTTCCGAAGTATTTAAATTAATCAAAATTTCATTTACTCCTTCAATAGTGACAATTCCTTTTTTTATGGTATTGGCACATCCACCGCATTTTATATTTAATACTTTAATTACTGTCATTTTTCTCTTTTTAGTTTTTGTAAAATTACATCGATAAAATATTAAGAATGCCCTCCTACTACAATTTTCATCACTTTTAAATTTAATTTAAAAAAATTAAAAAGTTGAATAATAAAACAAACCCTCATAAACCTCACTAATTTTGTTGGTTCTGTGGCAAAAGACATATTGCTATACGGCACGGTTTTTTCTTCGCTATTTTCCATGGTTTTATTTTTTAATTAACTATTCAGGTATCAGCCACCAAAATGGTTTTGCCTTTGCTTTGTATAAAAACATATAATGCATAAATAATTTCATCCAATGTCCGGCCAAGCCAACAACACCAACGGTATCTTTAATATTTCTTCCCCATTTTGGATATTTCTCCCAATCGGGAACGATTGGGTTTACAGTCATAACAGCGGCTTGGCCTTTAAATACGCCATATCCTGCCGAAACTATGCAGGCAGCGCCCATTTTTGCCATAGATGCTTTGTGCGGGTGTTCAATTTTACCAACTTTTATGGAATGGATGATATTTTCTGCCACTATTTTGCCAATAACTCCTGAAGGCATTCCAGTTCTTGGCGGTGTTGGAAATATTTTTGTTCCGTTTGGACTTTCCATGGGTTTAGACATCGCGTGTGGCGGCGCAAAAGCAATTCCTGCTGCGTACACATTTTCATATTTTACGCTTTGATAAGTTGATGGCCAATCTTCCGCTCTCCAGTCCTCATATTTTTTTGGGGCATAATCCGCGTCAACTTTCATCATGCCGTTTGCTACAAATACTTCTGCACTAATATCTTCATTGTTTTTATTGTAAGCTTTCATTCCGGCGCCTGCAAAACCCGGAATTAACATGGCAAAATCAAATTCTTTGGTATGATATTCGCCGCCTAAATCTTCATAAAAAACTTTGCCTTTTTCAACTTTAGTGATTCCGGCTCTTTTTATCCAATTTACGCCGTATTCTTTTAAAATAGATTCCGTAAATATTTTAGTCGGCGTTATGTAGCCATTTCTTTTGATATAAGCGCCGCCCATACCAAAATCGCCCAATTCATATTCATTGGTAATCCACCATAATTCAGCCAAATGCATCAATTTTCTTCTTCTAATTTCGAAGGCAACGTTTAAAATATATTCAAATGCCGCTCCTTGACAAGTAGCCATTGGATGACCCGTTCCAATCAAAAAAGTTTGTTTCTCGCCATTTTCCATCTTCTTAAAAGACTCTTGAAGTTTTGCCCAAGAATGCGAAGCATGGTCGTAGGTGCAAACTGATTCGGTAAATTTATGCGGACCTAAACCTTCGGTGGCTTCAAAATTAAGTTTTGGGCCGGTTGCGTTTATGAGATAATCATAAGTGACTTTTTCTTCATTTCCTTTCTCGTTTTCAGACACATATTTTATGGTGACAAATCCTTTTTCGTGTTCGGCATCTCCTTCTGGATTTATAGAAACTGCCAATGCTTGTTTATAGATTATACCCAATTTTTTATAAACCGGCGCCAATTCAAACTTGACTTGTTCTGGTGTCATCAATCCAACGCCAACCCAAATATTTGAAGGAATCCATTGAAAATTACTGTTAGGCGAAACCATAACAACTTCATGTTTGCCTCGAAGAGATCTGCTTAAATAAGAAACTGCTGTATGTCCAGAAATTCCCGCTCCTAAAACAACAACTTTTGCCATATTGATTATTTTTTAAATTCTATACTCCAAATGCCTCTTAAATCACCTTCATTATATCCAATTGCCTTGTCATTGGGATAAAGCGATTTGATAATTGAATCGGTTTTTATTGATACAAATTCATCAACTTCTCCGTGGCAAGCCAAACAATTTGCTTTTACTGTAATTGGCGCATAATAATGTTTGTTATTATTGCTGTCCACTTCTACAATTGGTGTGATTTCCTTTTTTCCCGAAATTAATTTATGAAAATTGTTGATAATTTCAAGTTCCCTTTCAGAAGGTTTATTTTCCTGATTTCTTAATTTATCAGAAGTTCTTTTTATGGTTACCTTGTATTCTTCAGATAATTGCTGGGTAAGCGGAATGGCTTCAACATTGCAAAACGGTATTGCCTTGGCCGGGCCTCCCAATTTCATTTGCTCCGTTAATTTTTCACTTAAGGCTTTAAAAGATGCTTGGGAAATTTCATTTCCTTTGTTGGCATATTCTTGCTTTTCTTTTTCCGAAAGTGAATTGTCACAAGCTGCCATCGCCAGAAATACCAACAAAATCAACAAATTTTTCATGAGTGCTATTTTACAATATCATTGTTGTTTTTTATCCAATATAAAATTCCGCCCTCCAAATCATAAATCTCTTTAAATCCAAAATCTACTGCTTTTTTTGAAGCAGATTCCGTTCTGTTTCCCGATCTGCAATAGATAAAAATCGGCTGATTTTTATCGTATTTTGCAATTTGATCTAAAAAATTATCGTCGAAATAATTGATATTTATGGCGCCTTCAATATGTCCCTCACTAAATTCCTGAGGTGTTCTGATATCAATTATCGTTTGATTTACCGATTTTTCTTTAAATTCAGTTGGCGTAAGAACCTTAATTGCATCAGATTGTGATTGTGATTTGGTATTACAGCTCATGCTTAAAATAGTCACAAGCACCAAAATTGATAGTTTTAATGTAGTTTTCATTTGTTTTTCGATTTTTTTATAAAAGTAAAGTTACAAATAAATTTTAGCAGTAACCAATGTTACCGCCAGATAATAAAGAAGGGGAAGTAAAAACTTCCCCTTCTTTTTAAATTAAAAAGAACATTTATAGCAATGTTGTTGGACAAACATAATCGGTTAGTTTAACCCCAGTATCTTTAATATCTTTAAAACCGCCTCTGACATCTGTAACTTTTTTTACGCCATTTGCCATAAAAATTGAGGCTGCGATTAGGGAGCGATAGCCGCTGGCGCAATGCAAAACATATTCTTTGTTAGGTTTTATTTCAGCAAAATTTGAATGAATAAAATCTAACGGAAAATTTTCAACACCAACTACATGTTCTGAAAGATATTCAGATTCTTTTCGAACATCGAGTGCCACAATATTTCCTTCCTTCAATTTATTGGCAAATTGGGTTGCAGATATGGAGCCAATTTTATCAACTTCAAAACCTGCTGCCAACCAAGCGTGAATTCCGCCTCTTAAAAAGCCCAGGGTATTGTCGTAACCCACACGAGAAAAACGTGTAACCACTTCATGTTCCCTGCCGCCTTCAGCAATAAAAATAATTTTTTGGTTGATGTTAGTAATTAATGAGCCCACCCAAGGTGCAAAGTTACCGTCGACACCAATATACCAGGCACCGGGTACTGTTCCTTCTTCAGCAAATTCTTCTTTTGAACGCGTATCAATCACCAAAATATCCTCACGTTCGCTCATTTCTTTAAATGTAGCGGCATCGATAGGTGTTGTGCCTCTGTGTAAAATTTCATCAATACTCTTGTTAATTCCCTTATTCATTCTCACGTTATTAGGGAAATATTGTGGTGGTGGTTTTAAACCTGTAGTCACTTCCTTAATAAACTCTTCCTTGGTCATATCAGCTCTCAAAGCGTAGTTTGTTTTCTTCTGATTTCCCAAAGTATCAAAGGTTTCGGAGCTCATATTTTTTCCGCAGGCAGAACCAGCTCCATGATTTGGATATACAATAATATCATCGGGCAAAGTCATGATTTTGTTTCGAAGAGAATCAAACAAATGACCTGCCAAATCTGCTTCAGTCATATCCGATTTTACAGCCAAATCTGGCCGTCCAACATCACCAATAAATAAACAGTCTCCAGTAAAAGCATAAGGTTTGTTGCCTTTTTCATCTATTAAAACATAGGATGAAGATTCCATAGTATGGCCAGGCGTATGCAATAATTTAAGGGCAATTTTTCCTATTTTAAATTCTTCCCCGTCAATTCCTTTATGAATGTCATAATTAGGATTTGCATTTGGGCCAAAAACAATGGTTGCTCCCGTTTTTTTTGCCAAATCAACTTGTCCAGAGACAAAATCGGCATGAAAATGCGTTAAAAAAACATATTTAATTTTAGCGCCGTCGGCTTTCGCCATTTCAATATACGGCTCAGTTTCTCTTAAAGGATCAATTATGGCAGCTTCTCCATTTGACTCAATATAATAAGCCATTTCCGCCAAACAGCTCGTAAATAATTGCTCTACTTTCATAATTAACTGATTTATATTTAATTAAAATTAATTCTTGTTTCTCAAAATTACAAGATGAATATTCTTTCATTTGTAATCTCAATCACATAATAGAAAATATTTTGAAAATATTAACTATTTGTCTGTTTTATGTAATCAGAAAATTTGATTCCTGTTTCCTTATTTTTTTTCCCTTCTTCAAAAGCATCCACCGCTTCCTGAATACTCAAAAAGCAATTTTGATAACCTATTTTCTTTATGATGCCGCTTTTTTCCAACACATCTCTCACAGGGCCTTTCATTCCGGTAAAGGCAATATCAATATTCTTGCTTCGATACTTGGTAATCACATCATTCAACATATATACCCCAGAGCTGTCAATGCTATTGATGCTTTCCCCATCAATAATGATTAATTTCAATTTTTTTCCTTTTCCCGCTACGGATGATTCCAATTTATCTTTAAAATATTGAACATTTGCAAAGAATAGCTGTGCATCAAAACGTACAATTAATATTTCTTCTGAAGTAATTAAAAGTCCTTCAAATCTTTTTATGTTCCTGTAAAAATGGGTGTCTGGAATTCGGCCCAAAATTGCGATATGTGGTTTGGCACTTGTATAAATTAACATTCCCAATGACAATATAATTCCTGTAAAAATGCCTTCTTTTATGCCAACCGTGGCCGTTATTAAAAGTGTAATATTTAAAATGACAAGTTCCCTTTTGGAAAATTTCAGCAACTGTTTTGGAACTGTAAAGTCCAATAGCCCAAAAACGGCAACAATGATTATCGCGGCCAACACAGCCTCGGGCAAATAGTAAAAAACATGAGTAAAAAACAATAAAGTCAGCCCAACCACAGACCCGGAAATTATTGTAGCCATAGGCGTTTTAGCGCCCGTTTGATTGTTCACCGCCGTTCTGGAAAAACCTCCTGTTGCCGGATAAGTTTGAAAAAATGAACCCACTATATTTCCCATTCCCAAAGCAATTAACTCCTGATTTGGAACCACTTTATAATTATTATGTTTTAATTCAATGGCTTTTGCAACGGATATTGCCTCTAAAAAAGCAATAAAAGACAATGTTAGCGCAATAGGAAATAAATCTATGAGCGTTTTTTTATCGAATTGAGGAACTATAAAATTTGGCAACCCTTTAGGAATATCGCCCACTATTTTAACGCCAATTTGATCCAAATTAAAAATTTGAACGGCAAAGATCCCTAAAACAACAACTACCAAAGCAGCCGGAATTTTTACTGAAAATCGCTTAAAAAAAATTAAAATCAATATTGAAATTATGCCAATTGCCAAGGTGATTAAATTGGTGTCTTTTAAATGCTGAAGTGCGTCAAAAACCAAGCTATGTATTTTATTATTTCGCTGCAAATCAACCCCCAACAAATGTTTTAATTGGCTTAAAGCAATAATTAAAGCCGCTGCTGAAGTAAATCCGCTAATCACGGGCCTAGATAAAAAATTAACCAAAAACCCCAACTTAAAAATCCCGAACAATACCTGCAAAACACCCATCATAAAGGCCAGAAGAATTGCAAATTCAATAAAATGTTCTGTGCCAATTTCCGCCAAAGTTGCAACGCCTGAAGCCACAATAAGTGAATCCATGGCTACAGGTCCAACCGACAATTGGCGTGAAGTTCCGAAAATAGCATAAATAATTTGTGGAATCATTGCGGTATACAATCCATAAATTGGTGGCAATCCCGCAATCATTGCGTAAGCAATTCCTTGAGGTATCAGCATAATTCCAACAGCTAATCCGGCACCTAGGTCATTTTTAAAAAATTCCTTTTTATAGTTTGGCAACCAATCTAAAATTGGAAAAATCTTCTTATAATTCATTTTGACTGCTTTGTTTACACTCTTGAAATAATTTTATGTCACAATTTTCGCAATCATCTTTATCTAACTTCGTATAAATTGTTGAAATGGCTGTGTGTTTATCTTTAAAAAAATTATCTGCCCCTATAATATCAACAAATCCACCTTTTATTAAAATTTCTTGGCTCACTAATTTTAAACCTACAAAATAAATGCCTCCTCCTCTTTCCTGCCATTTTACTACTTCATTAGTCAACCATTCGGCACCAGCCAAATCAATAGAATTAATTCCATTGGCAATAATTAGCACATGTTTTTTTTCTTGCTTCGCATACAATTCAGCGAAATAATTAGATAGCGCTTCAATGGCACCAAAATAAATTGAATCATCTATCCTTATTATTTTAATTTGAGGACATTCTCTGGCAGTTTCGTCTCTAATTATATTTATAAACTTACCTTCTTTATTGATGCCAACTTCAGCAATATTTGGCTTTGATGTTTTTTCCAAATAGAAAAATAACGAAATTAATATTCCTGAAAATAAAGCAGTTTCCAACTCTAAAAATAAAGTCCCAAATAAGGTTACGCTAAATACAATTAATTCTCGTTTGCTGCTTTTTACAATTTTTTTGATATGATCAAAGTCTATTAAATTATATCCTACCAATAAAATAATGCCACCCATTGCAGGTTTTGGCAAGAATGAGGCAAACCTTGCAAAAAATAATACAACCAACATTAATCCGACTGCAGAAATTATTGCAGACAAAGGTGTTTTTGCACCTGACTGATAATTTAAACCAGAACGCGTAAATGAACCCGAGCTGGCATAAGATGAGAAAAAACTGGAAACAATGTTTGACAAACCTTGACCTATAAACTCTTGATTATTGTCTAATTTTTGATGAGAATGTAAGGCCACTGCTCTCGCAATTGAAACTGCTTCAACGAGACCCAATAATGCCAAAGTAAATGCACCGGAAGTCAACAAACGCATATTCTCATAATTAAAATCTGGAATGCTAAAAGGCGGCAAATGAGACGGCACATTACCCACCGTTTCTATTCCGTGCATATTGCCTCCAAGTAACATCGCCAAAACACTCCCAACAACCATCGCAATTAACATATAGAGCCTGGCTATCTTTTTTATAAATTTTTTAATTGAAAAAGCGATAAGCAGCGTGCCCAAAGCAACACCAAATGCATAAAAATTAGTCTGAGTGATGTGATAAATAAGATAGTTTACTATTTCATAAAATGTACTTCCCATAGGCACTTCAATACCAAAAACATATTTCAATTGTTTAAAACCAATTAAAATTCCGGCTCCTGCTGCAAAACCTATAACCACGGAATTTGAGACAAAATTAACCAGCTTTCCCATTTTAGCTAAACCCATTACCAATTTTATAACTCCCGCCATAAATGATAATAGGATTGCCAATGAAATAAACGCCTCCATTTCTGTTTCCGGATTTACAAATTTACTTATAGCTGCAAAAACAACAATTGAACTAGTTGTAGTGGGACCCGAAATTAAATGATAAGAAGAACCAAATAAGGCGGCAATTATTGGTGTTATCATTGCGGTATAAAACCCATAAATTGGCGGTAAACCGGCAATCATGGCAAAAGCGACGGCTTGTGGGATCACAATAACTGTTCCCGTAATTCCGGCAATTAAATCATCTTTCCAAGTGCTTTTTGCTAAAGGCAACCAAATTAAAAAAGGAAATATTTTTTGCAAACTCATAGCCCAATAAGTTTCTAATTTTTTACTTCATCAAAAGTACAATGAACAATTTTTAGTTTTGTGATTCATGTCACAAAAATTATTAAAATAAACCTCCCTGTATGTTTCCTTTAATTCTTCCTAAATGTTTGTAGGCGAGTTCCGTTACTTCCCTTCCACGCGGCGTACGCATAATAAAACCTTCCTGTATCAAAAATGGTTCGTAAACTTCTTCTATGGTTTCTGTATTTTCCCCAACTGCGGTTGCAATGGTGCTAATGCCAACAGGTCCTCCTTTAAACTTATCAATTATTGTCATAAGAATTTTATTGTCCATTTCATCTAAGCCATGGGCATCAACATTTAATGCGTTTAGCGCATATCTGGCAATTTCAATACTTATTTTACCATTTCCTTTAATTTGGGCAAAATCACGGACTCTTCGTAGCAGTGCATTTGCAATTCGCGGTGTGCCCCTGCTTCTTCCGGCAATTTCTATAGCCGATTCCATAGAAATAGGAACTTTTAAAATAGTTGCGCTTCGTTGCACAATGGTTGTCAACAATTCGGTATTGTAATATTGCAATCGGCTGCTAATTCCAAAACGCGCTCTCATTGGCGCCGTTAACAAACCTGAACGTGTGGTTGCACCAATTAAGGTAAAAGGTTCTAAATCTATTTGAACCGTGCGGGCATTAGGGCCAGATTCAATCATAATGTCAATCCGATAATCTTCCATGGCCGAATATAAATATTCTTCCACAACCGGACTTAATCGATGTATTTCATCAATAAACAACACATCGCGTTCGCTTAAATTGGTAAGCAATCCGGCTAAATCTCCGGGTTTGTCCAATACCGGACCTGAAGTAATTTTAAGTCCGACATTCAATTCATTTGCTAAAATATGCGCCAAGGTAGTTTTTCCAAGTCCGGGAGGCCCATGAAATAATGTATGGTCCAAAGCCTCATTTCGTAAATTGGCAGCGCGCACAAAAACTTTAAGATTGTCTATCACTTGTTCCTGCCCCGTAAAATCATCAAATGATAAGGGACGTAATTTTTTTTCTACGTCCGAGTCTTCAGGCGAAGAAAGATTTTTATCAGGATTCAAGTTTTCGTTCATAAAAACAAAGATAACGAAGTAGCATTATTAATTATTAAAAATTAATAATTAATAATTGAAAAGGTGAAAGCCAACTATTGAAAATTTCAGGTTTTAAAAAAAATTCTCAAATAAAATATTTTATGCTCCTTAAGAACTTATAATTGAAAATTAAGATTCCTCTTCACCTTCATATAAAGGCGTAATTTGAGAAACATAATCCTCTTCATGTCCGGGTTTGCTATAATCATAAGGCCAACGATGAACCGCAGGTATTTCTCCTGGCCAGTTTCCATGAACATGTTCAATTGGCGTTGTCCATTCCAAAGTATTTGCTTTCCAAGGATTTTGGGTTGCTTTTTTACCTTTGTAAATGCTGATAAAGAAGTTTGTCAAGAAAATTATTTGCGCAGCACCTCCTAATATGGCGAATAATGTGATTACAATATTTACATCGGCCACATCATCAAATAATGGAAAAGCGGTGTTGGCATAATATCGGCGCGGCAATCCTGCCAATCCAACAAAATGCATCGGGAAAAATACGCCATAGGCTGCCACTACTGTAATCCAGAAATGCCAATAACCCAAAACTTTATTCATCATTCTGCCATACATTTTAGGGAACCAATGATAAACGCCTGCAAACATTCCGTAAATAGCAGATACGCCCATCACCAAGTGAAAGTGAGCTACCACAAAGTACGTGTCGTGAACATTAATATCCAATGCGCTGTCTCCAAGCACCAATCCTGTTAAGCCTCCCGAAATAAATGTAGAAACAAAACCAATAGAAAAAAGCATTGCCGGATTCATTTGGAGATTTCCTTTCCACATAGTTGTTATCCAGTTAAAAGCTTTTACTGCGGAAGGAATTGCAATTAATAAAGTGGTAAACGTAAATACGGAACCTAAAAACGGATTCATCCCAGAAACAAACATATGATGGCCCCAAACAACAGTCGATAAAAATGCAATGGCAAGTATAGAACCTATCATTGCGCGATAACCAAAAATAGGTTTGCGAGAATTACAAGCAATGACTTCAGAAACAATACCCATTGCAGGTAATATTACAATGTAAACTTCGGGATGTCCCAAGAACCAAAATAAATGTTCAAACAATACCGGAGAGCCTCCCTGATAATGTAAAACTTCCCCTTGGATAAATATATCTGATAAATAAAATGACGTACCAAAACTTCTGTCGAAAATTAACAACAAGGCTGCTGAAAGCAATACCGGAAATGAAACCACCCCAATAATTGCTGTCACAAAAAACGCCCAAATTGTCAATGGCAATCTGGTCATTTTCATCCCTATAGTTCTTAAATTAAGCACCGTAACAATGTAGTTTAATGCGCCCAATAAAGAAGAAGCAATAAATATCGCCATAGAAATTAACCAAAGTGTCATTCCAAGTCCAGAACCCGGAATGGCTTGCGGCAAAGCACTTAACGGCGGATAGATTGTCCAGCCTGCAGATGCAGGTCCTGCTTCAACAAAAAGCGAAGAAACCATAATCACACTCGATAAGAAGAACAGCCAATACGAAACCATATTTAAAAATCCGGAGGCCATATCACGTGCTCCAATTTGCAAAGGAATCAATAAGTTGCTAAATGTTCCGCTTAAACCAGCTGTTAACACGAAGAATACCATAATGGTACCGTGAATGGTTACAATTGCCAAGTAAATATCGGGAGACATCACGCCTCCATCCTGATGGCGTCCCAAAAATGCTTCAACAAGACTAAAAGAAGTATCGGGCCAAGCAATTTGTAACCTGAACAACATTGACATAAATACCCCAATAACGCCCATAAAAATACCAGTAATTAAATACTGTTTTGAAATCATTTTATGGTCAGTACTAAAAACGTATTTTGTAATAAATGTTTCTTTGTGATGATGATCTGACATATTATATTTTTTAGTAGTCTAGTAATTAATTTTCTTCCTGTACAACCTGTGCAATTGATTTTTGGGTGCTTAACCAACTGTTAAATGCCGCTTCTTCCTCCACAATAATCTTCATTTGCATATTGTAATGTGATGCGCCGCAAATTTTGTTGCAAAGCAATAAATAATCGAATTCGTAAGGATCCTCTCCTTTTTCAACCCTAATTTTATTGATTCCCGCAACTTTTGCCATCGTTTTTTCGTTGGCTCTCATTTCCGTAGTTGTCATACTTGGCGTGAAGGAAAATTGAGTCACCATTCCTGGAACACAGTTCATTTGCGCTCTAAAATGAGGCATATATGCTGAATGTAAAACATCTTGAGAACGGAATTTAAAAATCACTTGTCGTCCTTTTGGCAAATGCAATTCTCTTGTTGGAATATCATCGATTGAATTTTTATCGGTCATATCCACGCCCATAGTATTGATTCCTTTTATATTTCGCACATTGGCTCTTCCCAATTCATTATCACTTCCTGCATAGCGTGCTTCCCATTGAAATTGTTTGGCATATACTTCAACAATTAAAGGATTTTCAGCATCAGAAGCGTCCATAACATCATTCCAAACTGAAAGTCCGTAAAGCACCAATCCGGCAAGAACTACCGCTGGAACAATTGTCCAGATCATTTCCAGTTTATGGCTATCAGCATAAAATAAAGCTTTTCTTCCTTTAATTCCACGGTATTTAAAAGCAAAATAGAATAGTAAAAATTGGGTTACTGCTTGTACAAATAAAATAATGCCCATGGTGACGATGTACAAATTTTCAATGCGAGCACCTTCAAGAGAAGCAGATTCCGGCAATAGAATTACGGAATATTTCCAAAATGAAAATATCATCAATCCGTAAAAGAAAATTCCAAAAAATGCAAATAAAATTCCTTGGGTATTGTTGTCCTTTTCAGTGGCAATTACCCCTTTCAAATTAAAAATACTTATAATTTGCCATATTGCAATACCAATTACAATTGCGAGTAAAATATAAAGTAATGCTGTCATATTTTTTTAGATAGTTGTTATAGTGGTGCCAAATATAAAAAAAATCCTGAATATTTAAACTTCAGGATTCTTTTCTCTGTGTCTTTTTATGTTTTAATAGTGAAAATGTTCACTTTCTTTTATGAACGGACTTCCTTTTGCCAATAAAGGCGCTTTTGTCATTGCGTTAAAAACAACATATATGAAAATGCCTAAAACAAGCAATATTGAACTTATTTCAGAAATACCAATAAACCATTGGTCGCCAACTGTTGCCGGCATAATCATCACAAAAATATCGATATAATGACCTATTAAAACAATAATACCCGCAGTTACAATAAACCAAGGTACGCGTTTAAAGTCGCTATTCATTAAAATTAATAAGGGGAAAACAAAGTTTAAAACGACCATTCCTAAAAACGGAACTTTATAATCGTTGAACCTGGTTACAAAATAAGTTACCTCTTCAGGGATATTTGCATACCAAATAAGCATAAATTGTGAAAACCATAAATAAGCCCAAAAAATACTGAATCCGAACATAAACTTGGCCAAATCGTGTAAATGACTGTTGTTTACAAATTCCAAGTATCCTTTTCCTTTTAAATATATTGAAACCAATGCGATGGTTGTAATTGCAGAAACTATTAAGCTTGAGAATACGTACCAACCAAATAATGTGCTATACCAATGCGGATCTAAAGACATAATCCAATCCCAAGACATCATAGATTCCGTTACCAGGAAAAATACCAAAAAAGCCGCTGAACTTTTAAACAATTTTCTGTAATTGCTTAAGTCGGTTAAAGCATCTTGCGCAATAGTCATTTTTCGTGCATAATTGCGATACAAAACCCATACTATAATATAAATGGCTGCTCTTATTAAAAAGAATGGCACGTTTAAATAGCCACTTTTATTTTGAATTAACGCATCATTCGCAACCACTTCAGGATCCATCCAAACAAACAGATGATTCATATGTGTAGCTGAAAGCACAAAAAACACAAATAACAATACACCACCAACCGGCAAATATGCCGTGATTGCTTCCATTACGCGAAACAAAACAATAGACCAACCTGCTTGTGATACATGTTGAATGGCATAAAATGCCAATGTTCCCAATGAAATCATAAAAAAGAAAAACAAGGCAACATACAATGCTGACCAAGGTTTGTTTTTTAACAAATGAAATATGTGTTCTGCATGAGCGTCTTCAGCTTGAACGGCAACACCGCTTTCTGCAGCAGCATGACCAGCAGGTGTGGCGACTTCCCCATGCGTATTATGACTTTCTTGTAATAGCACTTTAACTTCATCTACTGATGCAGGTGCAGATAAAAATCCATAACCAACTCCTAAAAGTCCAATAATCATTAATGCTAATGATAATGTTTTTAATTTACTTGAAAAGGTATACATATTTTTAAATTCTATCTTAGTAAAAGTGTTATTTTAATAGTTCGTTTCTAAGCTGTTGCACATACATAACCACTTGCCAACGCTCTTTATCCGTTAATTGAGAAGCATGAGATCCCATTAAGTTTCTGCCGTACATGATTACATGGTAAATGCTGCCTTCAGTTATTGGCCTGTCTTTATAATTAGGAACTCCTAAAAATTTGTCTCTTTTTACCAATTCGCCATCACCTACACCAGCAGCACCGTGACAAGAAATACAATAGATGGTGAACATTGCTTTACCATTGGCCAAATTTTCCTCATTTACTTCCAATGGATTCTTCAGATTTACTAGTGCAGAATCATAACCTTCAGTTGTGTCTGCATAATCATAAGGCACTTTTCCGCGGGCAATAGTTCCTTCAACAGGTTGCTGAGAAGTCCTTCCATCGCTAAAATTTGGATTTACCGAATAGGTTTCATAGCCAACAGGCTTATACATATCGGGCATATATTGGTAATTCGGCTTGGTTTTATCCAACCAACAAGATGATAGTGTGAATAAAAAAGCCAATGCTATTGAAATTTTTAAAATGTTCTTCATTTTAATTAATGCTTTTCAGTTACTTTAATTTCTACAGTTCCTGTTTTTTCCAGAAATGCGATTAGTTCATCTTCATTTCCGTCAACAATCACTTCCATCACAAACATATCATCGGTTGTTCTTGGATCAGGATTTTCGGCTTCCTTAAATGGCCATAATCTGCTTCTCATATAAAAGGTGATTACCATTAAATGCGCCGCAAAAAATACGGTCATCTCAAACATAATTGGAACAAATGCAGGCATATTTTGAATAAAGGCAAAACTTGGTTTTCCGCCAATATCTTGCGGCCATTGCTCTATCATCATATAATTCATCATCCAAACTGAAAATACCAAACCAACACATCCGTACATAAATGCCGTAATTGCAATTCGTGTACCTTTTAATCCCATGGCTTTGTCTAACCCATGAACCGGAAATGGCGTATAAACTTCTTCGATATGATAATTTGCCGCACGTACTTCTTTTACGGCATCCATAAGGATATCATCATCATTATACATTGCTTGAACTACTTTATTACTCATGATTTCCGTCTCTTAATTTTTTATATTTTTCACCTGATGCCTTCAAAATAGATTTAACCTCTGCTTGCGCTATCACAGGGAATGTTCTTGCATATAATAGGAACAGCACAAAAAAGAAACCAATGGTGCCAATGAAAATTCCTATGTCAACAAATGTTGGAGAAAACATGGTCCATGATGACGGTAAATAATCTCTATGCAATGAAGTCACAATAATTACAAATCTTTCAAACCACATTCCGATGTTTACTACAATAGAAATGATGAAAGAGAAGGTAATGCTTGTTCTTAATCTTTTAAACCACATAAATTGCGGTGAAAATACGTTACAGCTCATCATAAATAAATATGCCCACCAGTAAGGACCCGTAGCTCTATTTAAAAATGCATATTGTTCATATTCCACACCTGAATACCAAGCTATAAATAACTCGGTGATGTAAGCACAACCCACGATTGAACCTGTAATCATAATTACAATGTTCATTAATTCGATATGTTGTTTGGTGATATATGCTTCAAGATTTGACACTTTTCTCATAATGATCAACAAAGTGTTTACCATCGCAAATCCTGAAAAAACCGCCCCAGCCACAAAATAAGGCGGGAAAATAGTGGTATGCCATCCCGGAATCACAGAAGTTGCAAAGTCAAATGATACAATGGTGTGTACCGAAAGTACCAAAGGTGTTGCCAAACCGGCCAATACCAAAGAAACTTCTTCAAAACGTTGCCAGTCTTTAGCCCTGCCAGTCCAGCCGAAACTCAATAAACCGTATATTTTCTTCTGAAAAGGTCTGATTGCCCTGTCGCGTAACATCGCAAAATCGGGTAATAAACCTGTCCACCAAAATACCAATGAAACTGATAAATAAGTAGAGATTGCAAATACGTCCCATAACAAAGGAGAGTTAAAGTTGGTCCAAAGTGTTCCAAATTGATTTGGCAATGGCAATACAAAATGCGCATTCCAAACACGACCCATATGAATAACAGGAAACAAACCCGCCTGAATAACAGAAAAAATAGTCATTGCTTCCGCAGAACGGTTAATACCCATTCTCCATTTTTGGCGAAACAATAACAACACTGCAGAAATAAGCGTACCGGCGTGGCCAATACCTACCCACCATACAAAGTTTGTAATATCCCAAGCCCAACCAACAGTTTTATTTAATCCCCAAACGCCAATTCCTGTTCCGATGGTGTAAACTATACAGCCTATACCCCAAAGGAATGCCGTAAGTGCTATTGAAAAAGCTATCCACCATAATTTATTTGCTTTACCTTCAACAGGAGCCGCTACATCAACAGAAATGTCATGGTAGTTTTTATCTCCAATAATTAAAGGTCTTCTAATAGGTGCTTCGTAATGAGACGACATAATTCTTATTTAATTATTATCTATTAATATTCTTTTTATGCTTCTTGAGTATTTCTGACTTTTACATGATAAACCACATTTGGTTTTGTTCCAACGTGCTCAAGTAAGTGATATGCTCTTTTATCTTCGGCCAAACCTTTAACCGTGTCTTCCTGTTTGTTGACATCCCCAAATACCATGGCTCCTGCAGTACAAGCATTAGAACAAGCAGTTTCAAACTCATTTGTATTGATAGGTCTTCCTTCTTTTTTCGCTTTTAGGATGGTGGCTTGAGTCATTTGAATACACATAGAGCATTTTTCCATAACTCCTCGAGAACGAACCACTACATCTGGATTTAGCACCATTTTGCCTAAATCATCATTCATATAGTAATCGAACTTACTATTGTTAGGATATTCGAACCAGTTAAATCGACGCACTTTATAAGGGCAGTTATTTGCACAGTAACGCGTACCTACACAACGGTTATAAGCCATTTGATTTTGACCCTGACGACCATGGGAAGTTGCCGCTACCGGACAAACAGTTTCACATGGTGCGTGATTACAATGCTGACACATTACAGGCTGAAAAGCAACTGACGGATTTTCGGAAGGATCTTCCAAGGCATCCATCGCTTTTTTGAATCCCATCGCGCCTTTTCCGTTTTCTTTTACTTCATTGTCACCGGCAAAATTTTCTTCGTGAGAATAATAACGGTCAATACGCAACCAATGCATATCTCTTGATCGTCTTATTTCTGCTTTTCCAACAACTGGAACATTGTTTTCGGCATGACAAGCAATAACGCAAGCGCCACAACCTGTGCAAGTATTTAAATCTATGGAAAGATTGAAATGATGACCTATTGATCTGTCAAATGAATCCCACAAATCTACCGTTGTTGCTTCAACTTCTTTATGATCTAAAGACACCATTGGTGATTTATTCCATGTGTGTTTTGGATCTATTGAATTGTCATTGTAAGTTTCTAATGTTGTTTCTTTAATAATGTCACCTCTGCCCATTAAGGTATTTTGCAGCTGAACACAAGCAAACTCATGTTCGCCTTCAACCACTTTTAAAGTAACGTTAGGCTGAAAATTATTAAAGTTTTTATAAAACTTGTAGGCATTTTTACCCGTTTGCATTTCTGCTTTTAATCCTTGCTTTCTTCCGTATCCAAGCGCCAAACCTAAAGAGCCTTTTGCTTGTCCGGGCTGGATTAAAACCGGTAAAATTTCAGAAACACCATTCACGGTTAATTCAACCAAGCTTCCGTTTAATGCGCCGTTTGCCTCATTTTTATTGATGGCGCCCAAAGCATCAGCATCGGCTTTTGACATAGTTAAGTAGTTATCCCAAGAAGTTCTTGTAATTGGATCGGGAAATTCCTGTAACCAAGGATTGTTTGCCATTTGGCCGTCACCCAAACCAATTTTCACATAAAGTTCCAATTCTAAATCGCTGCCTTTAACTTTTGCCAATTCTGAAGCTGCAGTTTCCAGATCAACTTCCAATGTAATGACCTCACTTTGAACTGCATCTGCAGTAAAAACCCCATCATGCAATGCTTGATTCCAAGATTTGCCACCTAATATTTCGGTGTTCCAGGTTTCTTTTAAGAAATCATAATAGGTTGTGGTACTGCCCGTCCAAGCCAATAAACTGTCTTGAAACTGACGCGTATTAAACAATGTTTTAATGGTAGGCTGAACTAAACTGTATTGTCCTTTTTTAATTTCAACATCTCCCCATGATTCCAAATAATGTGGCGTGGCCAATGTATATTGAACTGCATTTGCAGTTTCATTGTCTTGCATCGAAAATGCAACTGATAATTTCACTTTTTTCAATCCTTCAACAAATGCCGCAGCATTTGGCAAAGTATAAACCGGATTTGAATTGTAGATTATGACCGCTCCAATTTTACCGTCGTTCATATCGGTAATTAATTGTGCAACATCCGCATCATTTCCTTTTCTTATATTTTTGGTTGCGCTAACTTCTAAAATTTCGCTGTTAAGTGCTTTATTGATTTCCAAAGCAAGCAATTGCGCATTTTTATCTTGAATACCTGTTAAAACTACCGCTTTGCTTCCTGCCTTTTTAAGTTGTTCGGTTGCCTTTTGAATGGCAACATTTAAAGGGGTTGCTTCCGTAGAAACAATTCCTTTTACAACTGCCTGGTATAATTTTAAAAGGGTTTGGCTTTGCTCAGATGGTTTTACCATGATACGTTTATCGGCATTTGCGCCTGATAAGGACATATTTGATTCAAACTGAATATGGCGAGACATTTTTCCGTTGGTAGGAATTCTTCCTTTTGAGTATCGGGCTTCAAATCCGCCACCTTGCCAATTTCCTAAGAAATCTGCGCCAATAGAAACAATTACTTCTGCTTTTTCTAAATGATAATCTGGCAATGCCCTTGTGCCGTACATTTCTGCAAAAGCATCCAATGTTGCAGATTCTGAAACTGCATCATATTCAACATGAGCTACATTTTCAAAAGTTTCATTTAATTTTTCAATCAATTTTTTGGTTGAAGGACTTGCACAAGTTCCAGTTAAAACTGCTATTGGCAAATTTGCCGCTTTAACCTCATTTAATTTTGCAATGATTTGTTGGTCTGCTTCATTCCAAGAAATTTCAGCGCCTTTGGCTTTAGGGCCTTTTAATCGAAGACTGTCATACAAGGAAAGTACGGATGCCTGCACACGTGCATTTGTGGTTCCGTTTGCTTCTTTGTTAGGTTCAATTTTAATAGGACGTCCTTCTCTAACTTTTACTAAAATATTTGCAAAGTCAAAACCATCAGCTATTGTTGTTGCATAATATTCCGCAACCCCAGGAATAATGTCATTAGGTTTAATGATATAAGGAATTGATTTTACAACCGGGCCTTCGCAAGATGCTAAAGTAACCGCAGCGGTTGTGAATCCTACATACTTTAAAAAGTCTCTACGTGTTGTTGATGAAGCTTCCAAGGTTTTTTTATCACCTAAAAATAGATCCGTTGGAATTTCTTCAATAAACTCGTTCTGTTTTAACGTATCAACAATAGAGCTGTTTTCGTTTAGCTCTTCAACACTTTTCCAGTATTTTTTGTTTGATGCCATTTTATATTTGGTTATTTACTTCGTAATTAATATTAATAGTGACATTTAGCACATTCTAAACCTCCCATTTCAGCTACAGTCACTTTTTCTACACCATATTTTTTAGACAACTGGTCATGAATATTTTTATAATAGCCATTTTTAGTTAAATCTACTGCTGTTGTTCTGTGACAATCGATGCACCATCCCATAGTAAGCGGCGAAAATTGTTTCATGTCGTGCATTTCCTGAACAGGACCGTGACAAGTTTGACATTGTACTCCGGCAACTGTTACGTGTTGGGCGTGGTTGTAGTAAGCAAAATCGGCCAAATTATGAATTCGAACCCACTCAATAGGTTTTTGCTCATAACCTTCAATATATTTTACATTTGTCTTATCCCAACCAACCGCATCGTATAGTTTTTGAATTTCTTTATCAAGATCTTCTTTCGTGTTGTTTCCAAACAATTCCCCTTTATATTCTGAAATTGATTTGTGACAGTTCATACAAACATTGGCTGATGGAATTCCTGAAGTTTTGCTATTTTTTGCTGAAGAGTGACAATATTGACAGTCTATTTTATTGTCTCCGGAATGAACCGCATGTGAAAATACAATTGGCTGAATTGGCTGATAGCCTACATTCACGTCAATTTGCATTAAATATCCAAAAGCAAACCAAGCACCTAACAATAAGAAAAATATAACAGCCAAGAACCGTACGAACGGATTAAAAATCAATGTTTTTAAAACACTTACACCTGATTCTTCATCTTCTTCACCAACTTTTCTATTTGTTGTAGCCGCAACGATTAACGACAATAATAATAAGACACCAATTGTTATTGCAAGTGTTGGTATAATGCCAATACCGGGTTTATTGAAAATTTCTTGATCTGCTGATGTTGCAGCCACCACTGGAGCAACATCACCAACTGCCATATATTTTAATAAATCATCTATATCCTGATCTGTAAGCTGAGGAAAAGGCGTCATTGCAATCGGAGAATATTCAGAAGCTGTTTTCGCTAATGGATCGCCTGATGCAATTAACGCTGCATTGTCCTTAATCCATAATTTTAACCATGCCGCATCATACTTTTTTTCAATATGTAAAAGTGGCGGACCAATTAATTTTCCATCCAATTTATGACATGCCGCACAATTTGTCTTAAAAACTTGTTTGCCGCGTTCCACTCCAGGGTCAACCTCAGTTGTTCCTGCAGCAACTGCTGCAACCGGCGCACCTTTGGTATATTCTAAAATATCAATAATATCTTGATCAGACAATTGTGGATTGGCAATCATTGGCAATTTGTTGTTCTCTTCAAAAACTTGAATTGCTAATTTATCTCCCGACTTAATCATTCCTGGACTGTCTTTAATCCAAGCAATGAGCCAGGCTTGATCTCTTCTCTCTGTAACTCCCTTTAATGCAGGACCCACTAGTTTTGCGTCTAATTTATGACAGGCTGCGCATATAGATTTAAAGAGTTTCTCCCCATTTGCTGGATCGCCTTGTGCCGATAAATTAAGCGAGAAAAAGAATAGGAAAGCAAGACTACTAATAACTAATCTTGATAATGGACTGTGTTGTTTCACACTTTTCATATTTAAAAAAGATATTTTCTTTCTAGTTTGGTACAATTTTTTCATATATAAAAATATGACTTTAATCATTTTTGCATGATTGGACAAAAGTAGCATATAATACTAAAACTTAAAATGTAAAAATTGTGTTAAATGTAATTTATATTCATTCTAAATAACTTGTTTATACGCATACATTTCAAGGAAAATTATAAATTTGACAAAAAAATAATATTTTATGAATAAATTATCTATAAAAATAATAATACCGCTTTTTTTTGCTATTTTTTTAAGCATAACGAACTCATATTCACAAAGTGAAAATGAAAAAATCAATACCTTAATTGAACAAAAGAAGGCATTTAATAAAACGAATAAGAATATAATTGTCTTTAAAATTCAAATTTATAACGGCAATGAAACGCAGGCTTATGCCATTAAGAGAAATTTTGAATCAGATTTTCCAGAATATCGCACAAAAATTATTTACAAAACTCCTGAGTGGAAAACACATGCTGGAAACTTCAGAACTAGATTGGAAGCTGACAAGGCTTTAAATACCATAAAATTAAAATATTCCGGAGCCATTGTTTTGGAAGAAAAGATTTGAGCTTTAGACCACCACTCTATTTAATCGTTCAAATAAAAGTTTTCTTAGATTATTATAGTTAATAAGTGATTCAAACTCCTGTTGACGTTTATCTTCATTTTCATAAGTAATAAATGACAAAGAATTTATTTTTTCTTGTATCAAAATCCTCCTTAAATTGTAAATAACGTCTTGTACATCTTTCAAAAGAACACTTTCACTTTCTTTAGTTTTAGGAAAAATGTTTTTACGTTTCCAGTCATAAAGTACATGCTTTTCATCGTCCATTAAAATGGTGGTAACTAAATTGGCAACCTCGCTATTTTCATGATTTACCAGTTTATCTACAGAAATTATTTCTTCTTGATTTAACTGATGAATTATTTCGTAATAAATATTTTTAAAAACTTTGTTGGTAAATTCTACCTCATCATCCTGCAAATTCAAGTAGATTTCCTTTGAGACCACATTATTGAATTTTACCTTTTTTATGGGCTGAAAATCGTGGTCATCCGGCTCTTCTCCAGCCACAAAATCAACAAATTCAACCTCTTTATTTCCATACAGTAATAAGATTCTTAAAATTTCCCTTTCGAAAATTTGAAGCATGTTTATTTGTTCATATTGCGGCGTTATTTGCAGAACGGGTTCTGAAGGTCTTTCCTGAACTGGCCTGGAAGAGGCTTCTCTTTGTTCCTTTTTATCGATTTGCGCCAACTCATTGAACAGCACATTTTCAGAAATATCCATAATTCTGGAACATTCCTGAATATAAACTTCACGCTGAATTCTGTCTGGAATTTTAGAAATACTGACAACAATATCACGAATTAATCCGGCTTTTTTAACAGGGTCATGCTGTGCTTCTTCCATCAATAAAGCCACTTTAAAATTGATGAAATCTTTGGAATTTTGTTTTAAATATTCTTTAAGCTCTTGGCTAGTTATTTTTTTGGAAAAACTGTCAGGATCGTCTCCGTCAGGAAACATCACCACTTTTACATTCAATCCTTGCTCTAAAATGAGGTCAATTCCTCGAATGGAAGCACGCATTCCGGCAGCATCGCCATCAAAAAGAATCGTGATATTTTTTGTAAGACGGTTTATGAGTCGGATTTGATTTTCAGAAAGCGCGGTACCTGAAGAGGAAACCACATTTTCAATGCCTGCCTGATTTAATGAAATCACATCGGTATAACCTTCAACCAAAAAGCAATTGTCATCTTTGGCGATGCTTTGCTTTGCGTAATAAATACCATATAAAACATTGCCTTTATGGTAAATTTCGCTTTCTGGCGAATTTAAATATTTGGCCGCTTTTTTATCGTTGACCAAAATTCTGCCTCCAAAACCAAGAACACGCCCGCTCATACTGTGAATCGGAAACATTACACGGCCTTTAAAACGGTCGAATTGTTTTGTTCCTGTTGATGAGAGCAAATCGTCTTTAACAATGGTGAGTCCGGTAGATTCCAGATATTTAAGGTTGTATCCTTTATTTAACGCTTCGGATGAAAAGGCATCCCACTCGTTCAACGAATAACCCAATTGGAATTTCTGAATCGTTTCATCAGTAAATCCGCGTTCTTTAAAATAACTTAACCCAATTGCTTTTCCCTGATCGGTTTTCAACAACGTTTCATGAAAATAATCACGCGCATATTCCGAAACAATAAACATGCTTTCGCGCTCATCAGCCTGATGTTTTTGTTCGTTGCTTTGTTCGGTTTCCTCTATTTCAATATTGTATTTTTTTGCCAAAAAACGAATGGCTTCAGGATAGGAATAATGTTCCTGCTCCATTAAAAAAGTGACCACATTCCCGCCTTTTCCCGAACTGAAATCTTTCCAAATCTGTTTCACGGGAGAAACCATAAACGACGGACTTCTTTCTTCGGAAAACGGACTTAATCCTTTGTAATTGCTTCCAGATTTTTTCAATTGGACAAACTCACCAATAACCTCCTCAACACGGGCAGTTTCAAAAACTTTATCTATGGTACTTCTGGAAATCAATGGTGTTTGTTTTTTGTATTTTAAGTTTTCTAAATTACAATTATTACTGACAAAAAAAAACTGTCCAAGGAATTTTAACCTTTGAAACAGTTTCTTTTGAATTTATTTATTTTTAGCTTTATGAAACAGCTTTTAACTTTTTAATGGTCGATCTGTTAATTTTATCTTCGGCGTAATCTTTCGTAATTTTAAGCTCTTTATCACTGGTTCCCGGCAACTCAAACATGGCATCGGTTAAAATCGCTTCACACAAAGAACGAAGTCCGCGAGCGCCCAGTTTATATTCAACCGCCTTGTCAACGATATACATTAAAGACTTTTCGTCAATGGTAAAATCAATGCCATCCATTTTAAACAATTTTTGGTATTGTTTTATGATGGAGTTTTTAGGTTCGGTTAAAATCATCCTCAAAGTTTTTTCATCTAAAGGATCCATATGCGTCAATACCGGCAAACGGCCAATAATCTCTGGAATTAAACCAAAATCCCTTAAATCTTTCGGAATAATGTATTTTAACATATTTGCTTTGTCAACAACATCACCTTTTATGGAAGCGCCATAACCAACTTCTTGACGGTTGAGTCTTTTTCCAATTACTTTATCAATACCGGAAAATGCGCCTCCGGCCATAAATAAAATATTTTTGGTATTCACTTCAATAAATTTTTGGTCGGGATGTTTTCTTCCACCTTTAGGCGGAACATTAACTACCGAACCTTCCAATAATTTTAACAATGCCTGTTGAACGCCTTCTCCTGAAACATCTCGGGTAATTGAAGGATTGTCGCCTTTACGGGCAATTTTATCAATTTCATCAATAAAAACAATACCGCGCTCTGCCTTGCTTACATCATAATCTGCCGCCTGCAATAAACGCGTTAAAATGGTCTCCACATCTTCACCAACATAACCCGCTTCGGTTAAAACTGTGGCATCCACAATACAAAACGGCACATTTAACATTCTTGCGATGGTACGTGCAATTAAGGTTTTGCCGGTTCCTGTTTCACCAACAATGATAATATTGCTTTTTTCTATTTCAACCTCTTCCTCATCTTTTGAGTCGGGTTGCAGCAAACGCTTGTAGTGATTGTAAACCGCAACAGCCATCACGCGTTTTGCCTGATCCTGCCCAATCATATACTGATCGATAAACGCTTTAATTTCTTTTGGTTTTTTAACAATCAAATCGTGAGTAAGGGTAGAGGAATTACTTCCGGCAATTTCTTCCATCACAATTCCGTGAGCCTGTTCAATACATTTGTCGCAAATATGTGCGTCTAAACCTGCGATAAGCAAATCTGTTTCCGGCTTTTTACGGCCGCAAAACGAACATTCCAACACTTCATCTTTCGCCATCCTTTTATTTCTTAGTTAATAGTTTTTCGCAGTTTTACAACTGCAGGTATTTTAATAATATTATTTTCTGATCAAAACTTCATCAATCATTCCGTAAGCTTTTGCTTCATCGGCTTTCATCCAATAATCACGATCTGAATCATGATGCACTTTTTTCATGGTTTGACCGGAATGTTTCGAAATTATTTGATACAATTCGTCTTTTAATTTCAATATTTCACGTGTTGTAATTTCGATATCACTAGCCTGACCTTGAGCACCGCCCAAAGGTTGGTGAATCATCACGCGTGAATGCGGCAATGCCGAACGTTTTCCTTTTGTTCCTGCACACATTAAAACTGCGCCCATTGATGCGGCTATTCCTGTACAAATTGTAGCAACATCAGGTTTTATGAATTGCATGGTGTCGTAAATTCCCAGACCGGCATAAACGCCTCCGCCCGGTGAATTGATATAAATGGAAATATCTTTTGAACTGTCTACACTTTCCAAAAACAACAATTGAGCCTGAATGATGTTGGCAACATAATCGTCAATTCCTGTTCCCAGAAAAATAATTCTATCCATCATTAAACGCGAGAACACGTCCATTTGCGCAACGTTTAACTGACGTTCTTCAATAATATAAGGCGTTAGACTGCTTACCAATTTATCATAATACATACTATTGATTCCTTGGTGCTTAGTCGCGTATTTTTTAAATTCTTTTCCGTAATCCATTTTACAGGGTTTTAAAGTATTAAGATTACAAAGATATGAAGTATTTATTTATTTTAACTGAAATTAATATTTGAGTTTATTTATCTAAAATTAATGTAATTTTTTATCTTATTTTATTATGCGTGCATAATATTATTAGCTATCTTTGATAGCAAATTTTTGATATCAAACCATTAATAAAAATTACAAACAATGAAATACACTTTATTAACACTCTCCTTATTTATTTTTTCAATAAGCAGTTACGCGCAAGAATTTGTAAACGGAACTATTATAACCACTCGTTATGACACCATAACCAATGTGAAAATTGAAACCCTCAGCAATGCTAAAAGTTTATTGCATTTAACTTATATTGATGCTGAAGGTAAAGAACAAAAACCGGATATTGAATCCATAAAAAGTTATACCAGAGGTGATGAAAATTTTACGCGCATCTACCATTCTGGCAAAATGATTTTGGTAAAACAAATCACTGCCGGGAAAAAATTAAACTTATATGAAAGAGATTATAACGGCTTAACAACTTACTATGTAGAAAAAGTTTTTGATGAAATCCTCAAAGTTCCTGCATCAGGCTCAAAATTCAATAAAGTCTTGGGTGATTTTTTAAGTGACTCTCCTGAAATTTCCCAAAAAATTAAATCTAAAGAATTACAAGACCTAAAAGAAATTGTAAAACTTTACAATAATGCTTAATATTATGGTCAAGTAAAAAAAAGTCCGCTGATGCTTCATCAGCGGACTTTTTTTATTTGATTTCTAACCTATTTAGGTATATTTGAAATTCATTAACGCTATTCATAAAATGAAAAATATTTTTACGTTTGTTTTTATATTGCTGGCATTTCAAGTTGTCGTTCACTCGCAAAACTATAAACTGCGCTTTGATGCCTTAGATCTGCAACATTATAATTTAGCGATTGAAGTTAACGATTCCACAAACAATATTCAGGCAACCATGAATATTTCTTTAAAATTTAAACAATTGGTGACTGATTTTCAACTGGATTTGGTTCAAAAAGATTCTACAGGAAAAGGAATGCACATTGAATCTGTTTTTCAGAATAATGACAGCGTGGCGTTTACACATGCTGACAATAAAATTACCATTCAACCAAACTTTGTGAACACTGACAGCCTATTTAACTTTGAAATAAAATATAATGGCGTTCCTAAAGACGGACTTATCATTGGCGAGAACCTTCACGGAGACCGAACATTTTTTGCCGATAACTGGCCAAACAGGGCTCACAATTGGTTTCCTTGTGTAGACCATCCTTCTGACAAAGCAACGGTTGAATACACCGTTAAAGCGCCCAATCATTATCAGGTAATTGCGAATGGCTACTTGTTTGAAGAAACCAATTTATCCAATGATTTAAAGCTTTACCACTATAAAAATGCCGAACCGCTGCCAACAAAAGTGATGGTGATTGGCGTTGCACGTTTTGCGGTGCAACACCTTGGTGAAACGCACAATATTCCTGTTTCCACATGGGTGTATCCGCAAACCAAAGAACAGGGATTTTACGATTTTGCCAACGCAAAAAACATCCTCAATTTTTTTATTGAAAAATTTGGCGAATACCCTTATCAAAAATTGGCAAACGTACAATCCAAAACACAATTTGGCGGCATGGAAAATGCCGGAGCTATTTTTTATTTTGAAAAAATAGTGACAGGAGAAAGAAATCATGAAGATACTATCGTCCATGAAATTGTGCATCAGTGGTTTGGAAACTCTGCCTCAGAATCAGACTGGCCGCATCTATGGTTAAGTGAAGGTTTTGCAACCTATTTCACCGATTTATATATCGAGGAAACAGAAGGAGAAGCAGCTTTTAATAAAAGATTAAAAGCAGAGCGGGAAACTGTTTTGGATTTTTACAAAATAAAACAAACTCCAGTTATTGATACAGAAAATACCAATTTAATGAGTTTATTAAATGCAAACTCCTATGAAAAAGGCGCTTGGGTGTTGCATATGCTCAGGAAAAAATTAGGTGACGAAACTTTTTGGAAAGGAATTAAAACCTATTATGAAAAATTCAAGTTGAACAATGCTTCAACCAACGATTTTAAAAAGGTTATGGCCGAAGTTTCCGGTGAAAATTTGGATGCTTTTTTTTCGCAATGGCTTCAAAAAGCAGGACACCCCATTTTAAAAACATCATGGCTTTATAACAATAATATGCTTCGGCTAATCATTAGCCAAACCCAGAAAACTTCTTTTCAGTTCCCACTTGATGTTGAATTGGTTTACACCGACGGCACTTCGGAAATAAAAACCATTGAAGTTTCCGATATTGCAATTCCCTTTGAAATCGCAACAAACGGAGAAGTAAAGGAAATTAAATTTGATCCAAATACTTGGTTGTTATTTGAGTTGGTTGATTAGGGAAAAGAAATTAGAAAAAATTCAATCTTTCATCAACTTTTAACTTTTTAACATTTAACTTTTCAACTTTCTGGCTTTCCAACTTTGTAACTTATTAACTTATTAAGTATTACCTTTGCAAAAAATAGAAGAATGACCTTTTCCGATTTAAATTTAAACCGATTTTTATTGAACGCTTTAGACGACTTAGGCTTTACCGTTCCTACGCCAATTCAAGAAAGGGCATTTTCGGTGATTATGAGCAGTAAAGATGTTGTAGGAATTGCCCAAACAGGAACAGGTAAAACATTTGCTTATTTGTTGCCAATATTGAGACAACACACCTACTCTGATCAAAAACATCCAAGGGTCTTAATTATTGTTCCAACCCGGGAATTGGTGGTGCAGGTGGTTAAAGACATTAAAAGTTTGACGCCGTATATGAACGTTCGATTTGCCGGAATTTACGGAGGCACCAATATAAATACAGATAAACAGCTTGTTCATGCAGGATTGGACATTTTAGTCGCCACACCGGGAAGATTGTTGGATTTGGCTTTAGACGGCATTTTAAAACTGAAATTTATTCAAAAATTTGTGATTGATGAAGTTGATGAAATGATGAACCTTGGTTTTAGGCCGCAAATAATTACCTTGATGGATTTGTTGCCCAATAAACGCCAGAGTATTTTATTTTCTGCAACTTTAACCAAAGAGGTTGATGACTTGTTGGATACCTTTTTTAAATCTCCCGTTAAAATTGAAGTTGCAACCAGCGGAAGTCCGTTAGATACCATTCAGCAACAAGCCTATCCGGTTCCTAATTTTTACACGAAAGTCAACTTTTTAAAAAATATCCTGCAAGACAAGAATACCTTTAATAAAGTATTGATATTTGTGAAAAACAAAAAACAAGCCACCATTTTATTTGATGAAATGGATTTGGCGCTTCCAAAACAAGTGGCCGTCATCCATTCCAATAAAACGCAAAATTATCGTTTGCGTTCTGTTGAAAAATTTGAAAAAGGCAGTATTTCCATTTTAATCGCCACCGATATTATTGCACGCGGATTGGATTTAACAAATGTGAGTCACGTTATAAATTTTGACATTCCGAAAGAACCTGAAAATTATATTCACCGAATTGGAAGAACTGGCCGTGCCGAACAATTAGGAACTTCCATTTCTTTATTTACGGAAGCCGAAGCCGATTATTTGGGCGAAATTGAATTGTTGATGAACCGGGAAATCGATGTTTTTGATCTTCCGGAATCAGTTGAAATTTCTACCCAATTGATTGATGAGGAAATGCCGAAATCCGAACTCGAAGACACTATAGAAAAGCGAACTGATATCGTTCCAAGCGGACCTGCTTATCACGAGAAAAAAGAAAAAAATGCACGCGTAAATTTAGGCGGGTCCTACCGCATGAAATTGGCCAAAAAATACAAAAAACCGCAAACACGCGGACAAAAAAGGAAATAATTTTCGTTGCATTTTTAAGCGCAAAAACCGCCTAAAAAAACTCCTTAAAGAAATTCTTTAAGGAGTTTTTTAATTTATGGAATTGTATAATCCTACTTATTGCATCACTTTAATGACTACGCGTCTGTTTTTGGCCCTGCCTTCCACCGTTGAATTATCAGCTATGGGCAACGATTGCCCAAAACCTTTTGCTGAAATTCGGTGCCTGTCAATTCCTTGCTTTACCAAATAATCAACAATACTATTTGCGCGGGACTGACTTAATTTATTGTTAAGCTTCAAACTGCCGGTATTGTCTGTATGGCCTTGTATCTCAAGATTTGTTTCATTATTGTCTTTAAGAAATTGTACCAATTTATTCAAATCCGTTGAAAAAGCAGTATTGATTGTTGCTTTGCCAACTTCAAAATAAATATTATTCAGCACAATACTTTGTCCAACTTTTGCTTCTTCAATGTCTAATTCTAAATTGACAAAAAGCGTTGCACTTCTGTTTAAACCTTTAGTGCTTACTTTAACAATATTAGAGATATAACTGGCTTTTTTTCCAACAAGCGTAAAATCGCTTTCAGCTTCTAGTTGGGTTTGAAAATTACCATTTTCTGAATGGCTTTGCTCGGAAATCATCGTTTGTTTTGTGTCGTTGGTTATTGTTATAACCACATTTTCTTCAGGAATATTTTGGGTTTTATTGATCACAACACCTTTCAAGGTAAACTGAGGATCGTTGTGGGTTAAGCTGATATTAATTTGATTTTCTTCAGTCTCAAAAGCCGATTTTTCAATATTTTGGGTTGAAGAATTGATACGATTTAACAAACCGGAAACGCCATAATCTGAAGGCGTTATTGAAGAAAAAATAGCTTTTCCCCCAGCATCGGTGAATGCCTTTTGTTGCTGATTGTCTGATCCGCTCAACGTAACTTCCACATTTAATAATGGCAAACCTGTAGCTTCGTCATAAACAGAAATTGCAATATTTTTGTTCGATATTACTTTTATTGCCGGTTCAACTATTTCCGCAGGTTTTATTTTATTTTTACCGATGTTCACTGCGATACCAATTGTGTAATAAAAATGGTCATTAACAGTGGAAGTAAGCGCATAACGGTACTGAATATTGGTGAAAATAAAAGCTTCATTAAATACATTGAATTGCAATCCGGCGCCAACAGGAACATAAAAACCCGTTTTGCCCTGATATAACGAAACCCCAACGCCACTTGAAATATAAGGCACAAGCGTATGTTTATCGGTCAACATTTTAAAATTCAGCGCAGCATTGGCATCCAATAAAAATTGATTGCTTCCATTTGATGTTCCATCTTCATAAAGATAATCAGTCCAACTACCATCGAGCGTGGCAACAAAATCAATTTTATTGCGAATTCCTTTTAAATAGTTAATTCCAAATCCCGTTTGCATCTCTCCAATTTTACTCCAAAGGTGGTTTTTAAGCACATTATTTAAAGAGCTTGTTTTGATTTGCTGTGCGGTATTAAAATCGTTATAAAAAACATGAAATGCCAAGGTTGAAGGCTTTCTTTCTTGTGGAACTTGGGCAGCCAGTTGTAGCGTTAAAATTCCAAAAACGATGATGCTGATAATTTTTTTCATGGACTTAAACTTAATCTTCGTTCATTTTGTCTTTCTTGCCAGCGCCCATTTGGTTTATGATGTTGAAAACGGATGGTTCACTTCTTCCCTTAATATTCATATCATTGGTTGGAATTGGGTGCCCTTCCATATCGAGTGTTTGTACCGTCCATATAAATTTTTGGTTGGCAGTTTCGTCTAACATCGGCAGACTGGTTCGCCAAATATATTGTGTTGTACCACGTAAAGCGGGTTCATCTAAAATGGGAAAGTTACCGCGAAATGCCTGCATCGGAGTTTGTCCGGGCAAAATTTCAAAAACCTGTACACGATAAGTAGGAAGTTCAGCTGTGTTTGGAACCAATCCCGTCCAGCGAAAAATAATCAAACTTTGGGCAACAAGCGCATCCAATTGAGCACCATCTGCAGGAACCATTAACTTAGGCAATTGGTAAGATGTGATAAAAAATGGATGTGTTTGACGTGCTAAAACCACATCGCCAGAAACATTCACCACTTCAACTTTTAACTGATATTGACCTGCAGCCAATCGTCCGGTGCGTTGAAGCGTGGTTAGCGCTTTTCCCGATAAAACCAAATTTTGCAATTGCAAAGCTTCAGCCATTGTAAATAAGTTAACGCCTTCTTTTAAAGTATAAATCCGAGAGGCATTTATGTTTGAGGCACCAATAATATTGTCGCCTTCAGCGAATAAAGTTGTTCTTAGTTTAACTTGAGCCTCGCCTTGAACAGGCCCTCGCATATAGGTGATAATCATTTGTCCGTTTATCGGATTTTCCCATTGCGACAACCAATGTTGTGGCCTGCTGTTTAAAGCCAGATTTACAGTAATTTGTGCATGAACAACCTGAAAAAACAGGGTTAATCCAAGAGCTACTATTAAATTATATTTTTTCATTTCAGTTGAATATTATTTAGCATTTCTAAAATTTATAACGCAATCCTGTTCGCATAGTCGTCTCAAAATACTGTGGATTACCTGAGTAAACCGGAATTAAAGAGTTTCCTGGCAATTCTGTTCCAAATTTAAAAACATTGGCCGTCATCGAAAATTGCCAAGACAGTTTTTTATAAATTTCCCATTCATAGCCAGCGGTAGCCAATAAATTTTTATTGGCTGTAAAAGGTTTCATGGTGGTTTGGTTGTATTGTAACTGGCCTTTCAAATTAAATTTTTGGTTTACCTTCCATTTCAATCCACTGGAAGCTGTAAACAAAGAAAGGTCAATTGAAGGCGCTGAATTTTTGAACCACATTAAGCTAAAATCCGGACTTATTTTTTTATCGAAAAATGTTGGAACGTAAAGAAGCAATGCCGTTTGTGTATTGTTGTGCGTGGTGACAAATATGATGGTTTCATCATAGGTGCTCTTGGTGTAAGTGGCACTTATCAAGTGGCTCATTTTAGTGTTGCTCCAAGTATAGGATGGATTTACACTGAGTTCATTGCTCACGCTTTTATATCCCGATAAATCAGGCGCGTCATAACCAAAATTGTTAAAACTCATATTGAGGCTGAGCCGGTCGCTAAATTGTGTAAACACATTCACATTGGCAATAATTTGTTTGGTTTTGTCGGGGCCAGAAGTTAGGCTAAGGTTACCAAAACGCTCGCCAATACTGGCAACCACATTTATTTTCTTTTTCCAGGCGTTAAAACGCGCATCAATCAGGTAATCAATCAGGTCATTAGTCATAAAAGGATATCCCGCGGTAAAATAGCCAGCGCCAAAATATTTAAATTTTGTGCCAATTTCCCAATCTTGTCCTTTTTTGGCTATTGCCAATAAAACGGCATTGTCTTTTGAAGATGAAGTATGTGCGTTGATAAAAGGTTTGAAATCTTCAACCGGAACAGAAGATAATGGCGTGTTTAAATTACGCGTATGAAAACTTTGCCCGAGCTCAATATGATATTTCCATCCGTTTTCTGAATTTGCCGTGGTTAGAAAAGTAACGACCATATTTTCCTGCGGATCAATAGGAGATAAAGGCGGTAACGTTACAGAATTTTGTTTATCAACAGATTTTACAAAATTGAAGCTGGTAAAATAACTGCCTTCTTTTTCGAGACCAAGCTGTGCCATCCATTGATTGCGTTGGTAAGCACCAATAACGCCTGCCGGATTTGGAAGTGTTGGCGCTTCATAATTCACAGCGCTTTGCGATACGCCTTTAAATAATTTAATCCTGAATTTCCCTGGTGATAAATTAACGCCATATCCAAAAACACCTATATCGCCTGTGCTTAAATCGCTATATTTTAGGGTTTGTGTACCCAACAAAAATTCTGTGGTTCCTATTTTAGGACGCAAACCAAAGTTATTCGCCGGATTTGTTAAAAATTGCCATACACTTTGTTTTGATCCGGCCGGTGTGATAAAATTGGTTATCATTGGGCTGAAATTAAAGTTCATCGGGATTTCCCATTTACCAACAGAAAAAGTTGGATTGAAGGAATAGCGCACTAAATTCCATGGTTTGCGTGCAGTGTAAAAATCGGGTACGGCCGGACTTGGATTTTTATCAAGCCCATAACCTTCGTACCATATTCCCATATCACCTTTTATGGAAAAAGCATATTTCTTTTCTTGGGCATTTGCTTGAAATACAAGCAACAAAATAATAATTACTGCCGTTTGTTTGAGATGGTTCATAGGTCTTTTTAATTAAATATTATTTTGTTTAATCTTGAAATCGGAATTCTTTATTTTGTTTTTTAAATTCGTAAAAGGGTAAACGCATTTTCTAACATTGATTTTTTTCTCCAACCATATCTTCTTCTGTTATCTAATAATTACCGTATCGCTAATTTTTGACTGCCCACCATCTTTTGTGAATACTTTAACCGCATAACCATTCATTTCTCTGCCTATCGGCTCTTTAAAAAGAAGTTTTGTGGTGTTTTTATACTGAATTAAATTGCCTTTTTTATCGGCTTTATAAATCACAAAATAGGTATTGTCATTCAGGAATTCATATTCCCAAGAAAGCGAAATATCTTTATCGTCCTTTTTTATAACAAGGTTTTTTATTGGTGGCCGTACGCCATTGTCAAACGGTTTTCCATAAACAGGTTTTGCATATTCCGAGAGTAAGTTGCTGTCGTCTTTTGCGCGTAAAGAATAGAAATAAACAGTTCCTTGTTTTAACTTTTTATCAATATAGGATGTTGACTTATTGTCTAATTTGTTGAGCAATTCCCAAGGCGCTTCTATTTTTAATTTTCTGTAGATATATTGTTCCACAACATCTTCACTTTCGCTTAATGCAAAATGCAATTCCACTTCATTTTGTTTAACAACTATATTTTTGAATACAGGTGTTGTTGGGGGAATTTTATCCGGACGTTTTACTTTTAATATTTCAGAAGATTCCGATTGGTTAAAATTGTAGTCGAGAGCAATAATTTTATAATAAATATAAGGCGTAAGTGAGTTTAAAGTTACCGTATCCTTAAAAATTATTTGAACCTGTTTTTTTATAGAATCGTTTTCACTAAAACCTTCACTTATCAAAGAAAATTCATGTTCATCGCTGTTGGACTTGTACAATCTGTAGCCCATTAAATCTATTTCTTTATTCAACTCAATGCTTAAGGTAACTATACCCAAAGAATCTATTTTTCCTGAAATAAATTTAGGTTTCACGGGCGGAATTGAATCTGTAATTGTTACAAATGCAGGTGTTGAAGAACTGATATTTCCACTAGTGTCAATGGCCTGAATCACGTAATAATTGCTTTTTATGCCGCTAAAAGTCTTGTCGGTAAAACTTCTTGTGCTTTTTGACAATAAATTTTGATGCAAAATTTGAAAATTTCCATAATTGGTTTCGCCACGAGCCACTATAAAACCTTTCAAATCATTATCAACAGGATCTGTAACATTCCATTCAACCAATACTTCATCAAATTTCTCATGTTTGGCTTTTATGAGCAACGGTTTTTTTGGAGGCGTAAGATCTTTAGGCATTGCTTTTGCTGAACCAAAAAGAATTTTTTCCCCAAAAGGATTGTACCCGTAAAAACGATATTCATACCATTGGTAATTTGTTAAGTTTTCGTCTTTATAACCATTGCGATTTGATGTTTCACCCAAAGTGTAAACGGGTGTTTCATTCAGTGGTTCGTAATTTCTGGTTTTGTTGTTTTTTCTTTCAACCAAAGCACCGGAAACCATATCATTTTCTTCCCAAAGAAAAGACAATTCTTTATCGCCTGTTACCGTATATATTTTTCTTTCTTCTTGTTTTTTATTTGCGGCAGTTTCAATATTAAAAGGCAACCCAACAACTTTGTAAGTAGATGTTGGTTCTTTGCTTAATTTAATCCGATACAAATAATTTTTTTCCTTTTGAACACTTTTATCTGTATATGACAATCCAATTGCTTCGGCTACATCCTTATCTTTAATGGCATTCATCACAAAAATTAAGTATTCAAAATCTTCCTTGCTTTTTTGTTCTTTCATTTCTTTGATGCCCTCATCAAAATTGAATTTCCCTCCAGTTTGTTTTTCTATATTGTCAAAAAAGTCTTTTGCAAGGTTTAAATTGTGGTTTGTCTCTTGGTTTCCTTTTGAAATAGCAGCACTCCATTGTGCTTCATTGTATGGAAAAACTTCAGCAATACGCACATATTTTAAATCTTCTTCCAATTTAATTGCTTCAGATATTTCTGCTCTTTCCACCACAAAACCGTTTTTTATGCCAGAATATAAAATTGATTTCTTGTCGGGGAAAAATCGCATTTCTACAGCATTTTCTTCAGATAAATAGCGCGCAACCATATTGATAATACTTGTTGGCTGTTCTTCATTTCTTTCTTGTGCATTTATGCTTGAAAAAAACATAAATAGCACCATTGATAGGATCGAATATTTATTTATAGATTTTTTCATTAGTTGCTTTTATTATTTTTATTAATGACATTACTGGCACTAACCAGTTCCATTGGCCCAGTTCTGAAAGTTTTGGTTACCGTTTGCGTAACCGGACTTCCATTTGATTTTAGTGCGTTTACCCAAACGTTATTTTTAAATTCCTTTAAATTGGCAACCACAATAATTTTATACCATTTATTCAGCTCAAGCGCATTTACTACAGCGGCTGGTTCTGGCGGCAAATTATCATATTCACCGGGTTCAGGGGCGGGATAAGACGTTAGTATTGCAACATTTTCAGACAAACTAACATTGCTGATATTATTAGGCGCATTACTTACGATCATATTTGAAATTTCCTCAACAGCCGCTTTTGGTGTGAGTGTTTTGCTTTTGCTATTTGAAACAGGCAATACAACGGTCGCTTGTTGCGCTATCAATGCACCAACTTTTACATACAAATATTCTCCTAAATTATTTTTACTGAATTTTTTGTTGATGGTTGCATACACGCCAGAAGTTTCATTTTTTTTCTGAAGTGTTACCGTTGTCACCAATTTAAATGTTCTGTTGATGATACTGCCGCTGCTTTGTTGTTCGAAAATATCAAATTCCTCATTTAGCGGTAAGCCATATTTTACTGCAATTGGCATTGTTACGGGGAAATTATAAGTTGTGCCTGGATGCACATATTTTATCAATAGCTGTTCCTGGTCTGCCGCGGCATCTTGTTGCGCAATTGCCGGACCTGTGCTTGCCGGCTGGGTTGTATCGCCACTTCCGCAATTGTCACCCCAATCAAACGTTTTGTTAAATGATTGGTTTACAAGATAATGATATTGAAGGTGTGTGCAACTTGTCCATTTGTTCACGCCCCAATGGTCATTTTGTTTGCCTACGTGATAAGCGCCATCACCGGCATTGCAATCGCCCAGAGTATGTATCTTAGTTGTAAAACCTCCAATTTGTATATTTCCCTGAACAGCTCCAGCCACATAAGTTGGCCTTGGGAATTTAGCGTCTAACCAACCACCGGCTTTTAAATTGGCCAAATTCCAAGTGTCATTTCCTTTTATCACTTTCGCGGAGGCATCTACATAAAAACCAATATTTCCTCTTGCTCTCCAGCCATTTAAACCAATTCTCTGTGATGGATTGGCACAATTTTGTCCGATGTATTCCATCATGCTTAAATTGACTTCTGCTCCGGCAGCCAGCACTAGATCCAAATAATATCCATTTACAATATGTGTATTAAAATTTTTATCGATTTTTATTCCAACGCCTAATGCAAAACCTCTTCCTGTGGCAGAATTACCGTCTACGCCGGGAAATGACGGAATTCCCGGATATTGGTTTACAACATTGTAATAGCTGTTTCTAAAACCTTCCGTGAAACCATTTACGGGAGCCTTAATGTCGTTTCCAAACATTAAATATTCATATAAATTTGCACTGAAAATAGTCACTACATTAGTGTCTGTAGGTTCTCCAAATTTAAAAAACCATTTGTTGGTTTTACCGTTGGTGTCCAAGGTTAATTCAGCTGGACTTGGCGTTGTGATTGGCGGGGCGTTTACATTAACTGCCGCATACATATAAAAATGTTTGTCCGGAAAATTATAGTCAGCAATAACGCTTCCTTTAATTTGCGCTTTATCTCTATCTATTTGAGGAAGTAATGGTGCGCCAATAAAAAAATCGCCTGTAAAACCAATATTATACATTCCTTGACCAGCCGAAAATTGTCCGCTTAATCCGACATCGGCATTAAAGGTTTCAACTTTAGGCGTAGTTCCTATAACGGCAAGAACTTTAAATCCTAAACTGCCTTTTTTAGGCGTGAAGTCATATTTTTTATTAGTATTGTTAATGGTTGCCAACATATTGTTTGAGGCACCACCGCCAAAGCCATAAAAAGCAACTCCAGGTAAAAATGGCAAACCAGGTTGGAAAATTGCCGATGCTTCCACACGCCAGTATCTGTAAGTTGATGTATGAAGATAACTGGTGTTTCCAAATTCAGCCAAAGCTGAAATGCTCACTTTGGGTGCTTTAAAAGTAGCCTGAAGTGTTCCTTTGAAACCATTTCCAAAAACGGGATCGTCATTTCTGAATTGAATTGTCCCATCAATAGAAACTGCTGGTAAATTTGCATAAACACTGATGTCAGAAATACTGGTTCCAATATATTTTGGTTTAAATTTTCCCAATCCAGAAGCATTTTGATTGTCTTCAATTGCCAATTCAACGGCCAATTTAGATTGCCCTCCAACATCTGTCGACAAGTTAAAAATGACGTCAAAATTCAATTTTCCATGAAGCATCTGACTGCCTGTGGTTGGCAATTGCTTAAATCCAATATTGTCTATGGTCACCGGGAAATTTGCCAAGAATTTTTGAGGACTCGCAAATGACCATGAACCTGCATTGAAAGTAAATTTATTGCTTGCCAAACTTGAGTCATAATTCATTGCAATTCCTTGAAATCCTAAGTTCATATTCACATGTTTCACCGGACCCAATTTCACATCGTTCCAAACAAAATTCCCATCAAGATTGGTATTAAATGTTTTTTTGTTTTTATCAACATATGCAACAATATTTGAGGTTTGCGCAAGCGTCATCACCCCTTTTAGCAAATGTGCATAAATTGGGCCTGTAGGCTCAATGGTTAATTGAAAATAACTTGTTTGGGAAGGCAATTGCGCGTTATTGAATAATGCAATGTATTTCAAAGGATTTTGGATAGAATCTGCCTTGCTTACCGGCAGTCCAATTCGACCTTTAACACTGGCTTCCACAAGCGAACTTGATTCAATTTCTACATGAACCGTGTCTATGCTCGCAACCAAATCGGCTACGTTTGCATTTGGAAACTGAACAACATTGGTAGCTTCTGCAAATAACGTAATACCTGTATTGTCAATAATCATGTTTTGAACTGAAATTTGAGGTTTGCCACCAGAATGGGTTTGCCAAGTTGTTGGCATTTCCACAACAAGCTCTTTCATATAAAAACCCCTGAATAAGTTGGTTGTTTCTCCATCATAATTTTGCGGAAAGGTGATGCTGGGCGGATTTAAAACATCTGACATATCGTAAGACAAACTATCTGCCAATACCGTCATTCCTTGTGCTGAGACTATTTCAGATTTATCCAAAGTACCTGTTAAGACCAAATCATTCCAAGCGGTTCCTAAAGCAAATAGTTTTGCTTTGGTTTTTGAGATTCCGTCATCAGGAGAAGGCAATAACCAATCTCTTGTAAACTCAGAATGTATTTCGATTCCGAATTGCGAAAATCCATTTTCGCCCCATTCAACAAAACAACCCGTATTTGAATTTGTGGGTTTTTTAAAGGTGAAATTAATTTTAGGATTTGCAATAATGGTGACATCTTCAACAAGTTCTATTCTATTGGGAGGCATTTTAATATTGCTGGGATGAAATTCAATATTTTTAGCAATAAAACCAACCAATTGAACAGGATTTCCCCAATCTTGCGGGGTTGTTTTGGAAGTTATCAAATTGAATTCAGATTTATTGTTTCTAAAAACCAATTCGGTAATCGCCAATTGATCTCCATTTGGAAAAATAAGTCCGAGAGGCATTTTCACCGGCGTCGTGACTTCTGTTAAATTATTGTAAGGAATTGTTTGATTGCTTTGATTTTCAACCCAAGTAACCATACTTGAAGCCAAATTATTTGCCCAAGGATTGTTGGCTGCAATTTCCAGAGCCCAATCTTGCGGATAAACAGGCGCTGTGTCATGAATTTCTGCTGAAATTTTTCCTGTGAGCAATTTTTTATTGGTATCAACAGTAATGCTGTCAAATTTAACGCTTACCCGCGCCTTAAGCCAATTTATGAAGGCAGTTCCTTTTCCCGAAAATTTATTGGTGCCGCTAACTTGAGTTGTAATAATGGCAAATTCACCATTGGAACCCGCATAAATGGTGTCATTAACCGCAATATTTCCAGTTGCGACAACTACCTCATCATCCTCATCAACAGGCATAGATTTATTAACGTTTGGCGCTGCTTTATTTATGGCAAACTGAAAAGGACTGCTCATTCCTTTATTTTCTCCAATTGGGTTTCCTTCTTTGTTTAATGCTTGAACATTCCATACAAATTCGCATAGAAATGGTGGATTACAAGGACCATCTACAATATTACTGATTACAGCCTGCGTAATATTGTCAACATCTTTGGTAATAATCGGCTGGTTTACCTGCATCGCTTGCGTGCCTGTTTGTCCTTCCGTCAATTGCCAAACTTTTAACCTATAAGTTACTGGCTCTTGTGGTTTTGGTATCAAAGGAGTCCAACGAAAAAGTTGTGGAGCTGTGAAATCACCCGTTGTATAGGTATGTCCATCTGCAGGCGCTAAAGCCAGCGGTGGCTGGTATGTTTTACGCTCAGTTTCTTTTATGGTAAATGATTTACAAGCATCACCAATTAAAACCTGGCCAACTGCGCCATCGCCATAGAACTTTACACAAAGTTCATAAATACCGGGTTTTAAAACACAAGCCTCGCCTAATAAGCTAAGTGCTGCTTCTCCCGACCATACTTTTGCTGGTGAATTAAAATTACTTGACGGAGCATTGTCAACAGTATAGTGGCCACAAACTGCACCACTGCCTTTTATTGAAACCAAAATGCGGCTTTCCATAACCATTGGTGAAACTTTGCCTTGCTCCATTCTGGTTTGTGCGGAAATCATGAGTGGTGGCATTGACTTGGACCATTCAGCAACATTTGCATCAGGATTGGCAGGAAGAGAAATATTAATACCGATAATTAGATTGGTTTGCGCAAAACCTTGAAAAGAAATTGCCAATAATAGGAGCACAAGATGTTTCTTCATAACTGTTGTGTTTTATTTTATGATTTCACCATTTCTGATTTTTATGGAAGTTTTGTCCTTTAACATTCTGACGGACGATTTTAGCTTTTCAATTTTTTCTGCGGGAACGTTCATATCGTTTTCAAGATCGGCAATGGCTTCTTCTATAGAGTTGTATTCTTTTACATTATCATCATCAACCTTTTTTTTGATAATTAAAAGTGGTGTGGAAACAGATTGATTCCTTGTTAATAAATGCTTCAACTTTTTTAGAAAATTCCACATGGGAGCTTTAGCTTTTGTATCAAATCTAAACACAAGATTCGGCTATTGCAATAGCTAACAAGCGTGCGGTAGGTATCAATAAACTAACGGTAGGTTTCCCTAATTTAACGGTAAGAAAGAAAAATTTATTCCTTAACAATTATTTGATAAAGCGGAGGCGGAAGTGAAATTATAACTTCAGTACCGTGTGAATTATTATTTTGGTTGCTTAAATCATCAATCATAATTGGCTGGGGCAATTCCATTTTTTCGCTTAACAAGCGGAGGCGTTCCTCAATAATCTGGATTCCTTTTGAAATATGATCTGCTTTTTTATGTTTTCTTGCTTCAATAATTCCAATGCCATTATCGGTAACTTTTATCATTAACGATTTACAAATTTCGCCATCAATTTCTACATTTTCAAAAGAAAAGGAGATGGTCAGTAAACCTTTTACCCCCGAATTAATAATGCCGTGCCACAATGCGTTTTCAACAAATGGCTGAAGAATCATATTAGGAATCATTAATGTATTTAAATCTATATCGTTCCCTGTAATAATCTCATATGAAAACCTTTCCTGAAACCTGAGCTTTTCAAGATTCAAATATAGTTTAAGTCGGTTGATTTCTTCAGATAAAAGTATAAATCCGCTTCCTGCGGTTTCCAAATTTTTACGTATCAATTTTGCCATAATCGCTATATAATCATTGGCTTCTTCATTTCTGTTGCTGTTGATAAGATATTGCACCGAATTAAGGGAATTAAAAATAAAATGCGGATTCATCATGGCCGACAAGGCTTGATGTTTAAGATCATTAATTCTCTGATTCAATTTTAGTTTTTTACGTGTTTTCCGCTGTTGAATTCTCGCGTGCCAAGCCACCATTAAACTGGAAACCAGGGCAACGATTAAGAGCATCAAAAATTTAAACCAAATGGTTTCAGTAAAACGAGGTTTCACTTCAAAGGAAATCTGGGCTGGATTGCTCCAATAACTATTTTGAGATTTTGCTCTAATGAGGAGGTTATAATTTCCGTTTTTTAAGGAAAGAAAATTAAGAAAATCATCGTGGATATCTTTCCATTTTGTTCCGTCCAATTTATACTGATACATGACAGAACCCGAAGAAGAAAAATTTAGCGCTTTAAAGTTAATGGAAACATTTCGCTGTTCGGGCTCAAAAACCAAATGGTTATAGTTGGTGTAAATTGAATCACCTGCTTTTACACTAATAATTTTAACTTGAAGTTGCGGTAAAACAGCATTGTCAAACAAATCAATATCCAAAAATGTGATCCCGCCACTTGAACCAATCGCTAACTGATTTTTTTCTTGATCATAAAAAAGTGAATAAACTTCATCTGATGGAAGTCCGGTTTGCCTATTAAAATATTTAATAGTGTTGCCATCAACTAAATAAAGCCCTTTCATATTCCCAACCCAAATTCTGTTTTTTTTGTCTGAAACAAGTGATGTAGAAGATGATAAATCCTGATCTCCAATAGTTACATAACTAGAAATGGCATTGTTTTTAAGGTTATAACTTACGATTCCTTTTTCTCCGGCAATCCAAATATGGTTGTCATTATCTTGAATGATGGCATTTATTTTTGAATTCAAAATTGGATTGGATTTAAAAAAGGTTTTCTTCAAAGTTAGTTTCCCAACTTTATCAAGCAAAACAGAAGCTTTGCATAATCCAAGTCCGGTGCCAATCCAAATTGTTTTTTCTGAATCTTCAAAAATTTGATTAATCCGGTTTGTGCTGCGATCTTCACCAAAAATATGGACTTGTACAGCTTGGTTTTGATCATAATTCAATTCATTTTGAAGGCTGATGGAATTTGTTCTGCCCCCAAACAAGAACAGTCCATTGCTTAGTTTACAAAAAGACAGTCCATTAAATAAGTGAAATTTTATGTCTTTATAAGAAATAGTGCTTATCTCATTTTTTAAAAATGAACCGCATACAAAAAATTCATTATTACTGTTATTAATTGAATAAATATATTCTGAAAAAGGTTTATTATATTCATTTTTAATCTGGTCGAATTTTCCGTTCTCCAAAATACTGACGCCATTAAATGTTCCTAATATTAATTTGCCTGAACTATCTTTTGCTATGGAATAAATATTGTTATTATGCAATCCGTCATTTTCATTATAGCTTTTTAAGTATAGATTATTAATGCAAAAAACCCCTTTGCCAAAAGTGCTGACCCAAATATTTCCTTCATTATCTTCAAAATATTTGTTTACCAGCGTATTCTGTAAGCCTAATTTACTTCCAATGTCTATTATTTTGTTTGAACCATTTGGAATCATATGAAAACCCGAGTTTCTGGTTGAAAACCAGATATTTCTATTTTTATCGCTTAAAATAGCGATAACATCATTGTTGGCCGCTAAATCTATTTTATATGTGCCAATTATAACCTTGTTTTTTAATTGGTAAATTGTTCCTTGTGTTCCGATAAAGTAACTGCCGTCATTGCCATTGGCGAGACAAAAAACAGAAGTTTCGGGTAAGCCTTCGATGTTCAATTTTGAAAGCGATTCAGCTTTAAAATCATACAAACCTACTGTAGTTAAAGCCATTAAATCACCATTTGCCAGTTTTTCTAATTTATTGATATACACCGGCAATCCATTAATAACTTTGGTATTCAGTTTGCCCGATGCAGTTTCATTAATCAAATTAATATCACCCCAACCATTATACGCAATGATTTTATGTTCATTTTTTTTTGAAGTGTCGAGTATTAGATATGAAATCACCAAACTTATGCCATCAATTTCACTGCAATAATTTTCAATTTTACCGTTTTTAAAAAGATTAATTCCTTTTTCAAAATTACCGATGTATAATTCTCCATTTTTTCCTTCCAAAAGAGAAATAATTGAATTGGAATTTAAACCGTCTTTGGTTCGGAATGTGGCAAAGTGATTGCCGTCAAACTTACTTATTCCATTTGCGGTGGCAAACCACATAAATCCGTCTTTATCTTGAATAATGTCGTAAACGGTGGAAGAAGCCAATCCGTCGGATGAAGTATAATGATAATAAGACGGGGTTTGAGAATGAATATTTATAAAAAAAATGAGAAATAATACGGCAAAAATTATATTTTTTTTAACCATCTCTAAACCTTATTTAGAAATGTTTTTACGCGTTGAATAAATTCCGGTGTTTTTCGTCGCGATATTTCAACTTGACTGCCATCTGACATGGTCACAAAGTTTCCGCTAAAGTTTGAATAATCCTTAATATATTTTAAATTAATCAGATGGGATTTGTGAATCCGAAAAAAATATTCTTTTGGCAATGATGCTTCAAAATCTTTTAAGGTGCGCGATATTACGGAGTTTTTTTTGTCTTTAGTAACAATCGTGGTATAACAGCCATCAGCTTCTAAACGCAAAATATCGTCAATATTGAGTATATTAAATCCACGTGAAGCAGAAATAATTAATTTATTGTTTTCTAAAATAGGTTTGGTGCTGATTTTTTTATCTTTTATAGTCAGCAATTTTTTAACGCATAACTTAAGTTCTTTAATATTTATGGGTTTTAAGAGATAATCTTCTGCACGAACTTTTACCGCATTGATTCCATATTCCTCGTGGGCACTCACAAATACAACCATAAATTTCCGATCTTCAAACTCTTCAAGAAAATCAAATCCATCAAGTACGGGCATATTAATATCAAGAAAAACAACATCTGGCGTATGATTTTTCACCAAAGCTATTGCCGAAACCACATCATCCGCGCTTCCTTTAACTTCAATTTCCGGACAGTAATTTTTAATAATCAGTTTGAGATTTTCCCTGCCATAAAGTTCATCATCAACTATTATTGCGGTCAGCTTATTAATTACAATTTGTGAGGACATAAATTTTGAATAATTTGAATTATAAAACTATACCTTTTGAAAAAAATTTAATTGTATTCTTTGCTGTTTTTTAATGCGACCATCGTTAAATTAGTCGTTATTAACAAGCGCACAGCTGATTACTCGAACATATATAGTTTATGTTGCAGCTCCTTCAAAAACATGAATCAATTAGCACGCTGTTAAAATACTGTTTTTTTGCATATCATTTTTATCGCACCCAATTAAAAACTATTTGGCGAAATTTATTATATGAAATAGCCACAAAAGTGAAAATAGTTTTAGGGGAATTACATTTACAAAAACCACCTAAAAAAAACGCCTTAAAGAAATTCTTTAAGGCGTTTTTTAATTTATGGAAATGGAAACTATTATTTGTAAACTTCTTTTACAAACTCTTCGTAGTTCACCTCTTTTGTTTTAAAAGCAATTTTTTCTTTATAGAAATTCAATAATTTTTGGCTTACCAATTGTTCTTGCAAACGTTTGGCTTCATCTTGGTTGCTTAAAACACGTTGAACAATATCATCCAATTCTTTTTCTTCATGATTTAGTTGTCCGTATTGTGCCATTTGAATTTTCACAAAACCTTTGGTAAAGTCTTTCAATTCATCAAAACTAATTTGAAGTTTATTTTCTTTTAAAATTTTGCCTTCAATTAATTGATAACGCAAGCCTTTTTCTGATTTTTCGTATTCTTCTGCAGCATCTTCAGGAGTCATTGGTTTTTCACCGGCAACAACCATCCATTTTTTCAAAAATTCAGCAGGCAAATCAAATTTTGTGTTTTCAACTAAATATTCGGTTACCGCATTCAATAATTGTTGATCAGCTTGAGTTTGAAATTGTTTTTCAGCGTCTTCTTTTATTTTGGCTTTTAATTCTTCTTCAGATTTCACCACATCAGCGCCAAAAATTTTATCGAACAATTCTTGGTTAATTTCCGCTAGTTCATTGGCGTTAATTTCTTCAATGGTAAAAGTTACCGGAATTTCAATCCCGTGAATTTCATCGTGGCTTAAACCTAAAGCGCCCATTAATTTATGGTCGTCATCAAACAAACCTTTGGTATTTAATTCAACAACATCCCCAACTTTTTTTCCAAGAAATTTTTGTTGATTTGCTTTTCCTTTTACGGATTCTAAAGCAATTGTAGATTTTTTGTTGATTTCTTTTTCTTCATTAACAAAAGTTCCTGCAATATTCACGCCTTCTTCAACAGTTTCCTTAGGAACCAATTTCCCGAACCGCTTTCTGATATTTTCAACTTCTTTTTTTAACAATTCTTTGTCTGCAACAATATTGTATTTTGTGATTTTGTTTTTTGCATCAAGGTTTATTTCAAATTCCGGAGACAAACCCAATTCAAATTCAAAGGTATAATCTTCAGTTTCCCAAGAAAATTCTTCTTCCATTTTTGGCAATGGATTTCCAAGAATGTCTAATTTCTCTTCAATTAAAAAATTGTTTAAAGCTTCCTGCAACAGTTTATTAACCTCATCAATCATAATAGATTTTCCGTACTGCTTTTTAACCATTCCCATTGGAACCTGTCCTTTTCTAAATCCTGGAACGTCAGCTTTTTTACGGTAATCCTGTAAAATTTTCGCTACTTTTTCTTGGTAATCAGCGGCTGTAATTTCAACCTTTACCACTGCATTTAACGCATCAATATTTTCTTTTGTAATATTCATTTTATGCTGTTTTTATCTTAAATCATTCAAAATTGGGTGCAAAAGTACTATTTTTTGCGCATCTAACAAATATTTAACCTCTTCAAATTCAACTATTTTCTTTCTATTCGTCTAAAAATGAATATAAAATAGATTCAAATATGGAGAGTATCAAACTAAATAATAGGGCAATCCAAAAGCCTGTTACATGAAAACCATCAATAAGATTGTCGGCCAACAAAATAATTAACGCGTTGATAACCAATAAAAACAAGCCCAAAGTTAGGATGGTAACCGGCAGCGTTAATATAATAAGCAGCGGTTTTATGGTAACCCGCAACAATGCCAAAACAACTGCTACAATAACGGCACTGGTGAAGTTTACTACCGAAACTCCCGGCAAAAAATGGGCAATTACCAAAACTGCAACTGCGGTTAATACTATTTTTAAAATTAAGTTCATGGATTTATGTTTTTAAGTGAATTATAAAATTAACTAAAATTATGCCAACAAACTAATTAGGTTAAAAAGTTGATGACCTCCTCGTAAAACTGTTCCGGATTCTCGGCGTGAAGCCAATGACCGGCATTTTTGACGGTTATAATTTTTGAATTTGGAAAATGTGCTTCAATTAATGGCTTGTCATCTTTCGTAAGATAATTTGAGTTTTCGCCTTTCAAAAAAAGTGTTTCTCCATTAAAATGGGTAAAAGAAGGCAGCGCCTCGCCCACCTCGCTGTTATGTTCCATTAAACTTTGCAAATTGAAGCGGAAAGCCAGTTCCTCTTTTGATTTCCAATAGACGTTTTTGAGTAAAAATTGCAAAACACCTTCTTCTTTAATATAGATTCTTAAAACGTCCTCCACTTTTTTTCGGGTGTTTTGCAACGAAAAATTTACCGTGTTCAATGCAGCTAAAATATCTTCATGGTGCGGAATGTAAAACCTTGGGCTGATATCAGCAACAATTAATTTGTCAACCAATTCGGGATAAGTAACCGCAAATTGCATGGCCACTTTTCCGCCCATGGAATGTCCGAGCAAGATTATTTTTTTTAACTGATGGTGTTGAACATAGTTGTACAAATCTTCCACCAATAATTCATAGTCAAATTCATCGGAATGAAAACTTCGTCCGTGATTGCGTTGGTCAATTAAATGCACTTCAAAATTTTCGGAGAACTTGGCGCCCAACGATTTCCAGTTGTCGCTCATGCCAAAATAACCATGCAGAATTAGCAAAGGCTGTCCGCTTCCTAAAATTGTTGAATGCAATAATTTCATTTTAGTTGTTGGTTGTTGATGGTTTCAAGTTGAAAAAGTTAAACGATTTAACAAATAAACAATTCAACCCTTTAAACTTTTAACTTATATTTATACATATTCACCACATTTTCCAAGCCCAAATACAAAGATTCCGTGATTAAGGCGTGACCTATGGAAACTTCCAATAAATTTGGAATATTTTGTGCAAAAAATTGAATATTCTGTAAACTTAAATCGTGGCCGGCATTAATTCCCAATCCTATTTCATTTGCCAAGACAGCACTTTCAACATAGGGTTTTATGCCATTTTTATTTCCCAATCCATACTGTTTCGCAAATTCTTCGGTATACAATTCAATTCTGTCTGTTCCGGTTTTGGCCGCTGCTTCAATTAATTTTAAATCTGCATCAATAAATATGGAAGTTCTAATGCCTTTCAAATGAAATTCATCCACAATTTCCTTTAAAAAAGCATGGTGTTTTATTGTGTCCCAGCCAGCATTTGAGGTAATGGCATTAATTGCATCGGGCACCAAAGTAACTTGCGTTGGGCGAATTTCCAATACCATATCAATAAATTGCTGAATGGGATTTCCTTCAATATTAAACTCGGTGGTGACAATCTTTTTTAAATCGAATGCATCCTGATAACGAATATGTCGCTCATCCGGTCTAGGGTGAATGGTAATTCCTTCAGCGCCAAAATCTTGAATATTGGATGCCACTTTTACAACATTTGGATAATCTCCCCCGCGTGAATTTCGTAACGTGGCAATTTTATTTACATTTACACTTAATTTTGTCATTCTTGAAAAACCTTTAAAATTTATTTGAGTGCACAAATTTACGAAGTAAGAAGCTGTTTTTGGATTTATTTTTGATTAATTTTGTGGCGTAACGGCAAACAACATGGAAACAACCCCTTATATTTTAAAAGAATTTGATGCGTTTACAACGCACACAAAAATTGCTGACGTAAAATTGCTTTTCAGTGAAAGCACCTATTCTCATTTCCCTATTGTTGAAGAAGGACATTTATTAGGATTGATAGCTGAAATTGACATCAAAACTATTTTTGAAGATGAGAAGGAGCTCGGCAATTTTCAATATTTATATCAGTTATTTTTCACGGAAGAGGATAGCAATCTACTAGAAATTTTGAAGATTTTTGCCGCAAACGAAACAAATTTAACACCGGTAATTAACGATAAAAAGGAATATTTAGGTTATTGTGATTTGGTTGATATTTTGCATGTTTACAACAATACGCCATTTTTAAAAAATGAAGGCACCGTTTTAGGCATTGAAAAAAATGTGAATGAATATTCTTTTAGCGAAATTTGTCAAATTGTAGAATCCAATAATGGCAGTGTATTGGGTATTTTTATTTCAGAAACCGATCCAACATCCGTGAAAATTACGCTTAAGTTTTTTGCACAAGACGTGAATGAAATTATTCAATCGTTTAGAAGATACAACTACAAAGTGCTTTCTAAACACAAGGAAGATTTTTATTTGAAAGATTTAAAAGAACGCTCTAATTACCTTCAAAAATACCTAAACATTTAAGAATGAAAATTGCTATTTACGGACAATATTACAAACCTGAAGATAAAATATACGTTGAAGAATTGTTGCAGGCATTAAAAATTCATGGGATTGAATTTGTGATTGAACAAAATTATTATGTTGGGTTAAAAAAGCACATTCCTGCAATAAATGCCGAAACTTTTTCTTCAAATACAGAATTGGACGCCACTTTTAATTTTATGTTCACTATTGGCGGAGACGGAACAATTTTAAGGGCCGTAACCTATATCAGAGACTCCAATATTCCAATAGTCGGCATAAATACAGGACGGCTGGGATTTTTGGCAACCGTTAAAAAAGAGGAAATAAACACTGCGATTGAACAGCTTTTACAAAAAAATTACCTTATCCATAAACGCACTTTATTAAGCGTTACCACAACACCCACAAATGTTGGCTTGGCTTCCCTTAATTTTGCTTTGAACGAAGTTTCCGTAAGCAGAAAAAATACGGCCTCCATGATTACCATTGAAACTTATTTAGATGAAGAATATTTAACTTCTTATTGGGCCGATGGTTTAATTATTGCAACACCAACTGGCTCAACCGGTTATTCATTAAGCTGCGGAGGACCAATATTGATACCTCAGGCAAAAAGTTTTGTGATTACGCCAATTGCACCCCATAATTTAAACGCAAGACCTTTGGTAATTCCCGATGAAACCAAGATTAAATTAATGGTAAGCGGCCGGGAAGATAAATTTTTCTTGTCACTGGATTCAAGAATCACAACCATAAACAGCAAAACAGAAATTTTTATAGAAAAATCGGGTTTTACATTAAAAATGGTAGAAATTAATAAACAAACTTTCCTTAAAACCCTTCGTGATAAATTACTTTGGGGCCAGGATGTCAGGAATTAGCCAACCGGCCAAATCACAAAATAAATCGGGAATTAAACCTGCAATAATTTCATTTAAAATCAGTTAATCAAAAAAGACGTTGCTAAACCCTAATAAGCAACTATAATTTTTTATATTTGCTGGCTATTTTATTTATGAAAAAATTTGTTTTATTCACTGCAATCGTCTTTATCACAATGACTTCCAAAGCTCAGATTAATGAAGTTGGATTGTTTGTTGGAGGAAGCAATTATATTGGCGACATAGGTCCGGAATATTATATAAATCCCAATAATATTATGGGCGGCGTGATTTATAAATGGAATTTGAATCCCAGAATCGCTTTAAGAGGAACATTTACCTTAACAAATGTTTCATCTGATGATGCCGATGCCACAAATATTGCTCGTTATAACAGAGGAATGCGGTTTACAAATAGTATTAAAGAATTAGCGCTTGGCGTTGAATTCAATTATTTTGAATACAATTTAGATGATTACCGAAAAACGCATACGCCTTATTTACTGGTTGAATTTGCTGCTTTTAATTATAATGTGGTTTCAAGAGAAACTGCGCCGTATCAATACGAATACGAGTCGAAAACAGCCTACGCCATCCCTTTTGGAATTGGCTATAAAACAAAGCTGGTTTACGATTTCGCCATTGCCTTGGAAATTAGGGCCCGATACACTTTTGAAGATGATATAGATTACAATAACAACGAAATAAATTCACTAAGATTTGGAAATCCGGACAGTAATGATTGGTATATTTTAACCGGTATATCACTTGTTTACTCTTTTGGAAGACCTCCTTGCTACGCAAACCCCAATTAATGGAAGATTTTAAATCCCAAATAAATGCAGACAATCTCCCAAACCATATTGCAATCATTATGGACGGGAACGGACGTTGGGCCGAAATGAAAGGAAAACCAAGAGTTTTCGGACATAAAAATGGCGTAACTTCCGTAAAGGACGTTATTGAGGGCTGCCGAGAAATTGGCGTCAACTATTTAACGCTTTATGCCTTTTCAACAGAAAATTGGAACAGGCCAAAACTGGAAGTAAGAACTTTGATGGCTTTATTGGTGTCTTCTTTACGAAAAGAATTAAATACGCTGGTAAAAAACAACATCAAATTAAACACCATCGGCAACATAGAAAACCTTCCGGAAAAAGCACAAGTGGAGCTTGCGGAAGTTGTTGAAAAAACGAAAAATAATACCTCATTAACATTAACGCTTGCTTTAAGTTACGGATCAAGGGAAGAAATTGTTAATGTTATCAGAAATATATCAAAAAAAGTTGTTAATAATCAACTTACCGTTGAAGAAATTAACGAAAATATTATTAATAATCATTTATATACGTTTTCTTTGCCGGACGTTGATTTATTGATTCGAACTAGTGGCGAAAAAAGAATCAGCAATTTTTTATTGTGGCAAATTGCTTATGCCGAATTGTATTTTACCAATACGCTTTGGCCCGATTTCAGGAAAGAAAATTTGTTTAATGCCATAGTAGATTATCAACAAAGAGAAAGACGATTTGGTAAAACCAGCCAACAAATTGAAAAAATCAATGACTAAATTTAAAATAGCGCTATTACTTTTTACAATTATTTTATCAACTAATGCCGCATCCGCGCAAGAACTGCCAAAAAATAATTCAGAAAATATCCAAATAAAAAATGATACCATAATTAAGGATGTCATTGTTAACGACACTATAATTCCCATAAAAACAAACAATGTTTTTGTTAAGGAAACCAATTACGAACTTGGCGGAATTACCGTTAAAGGACTTCAAAAATTTGAAGAAGAAACCGTTAAAGTATTTACCGGTTTGGTTGTGGGACAAGAAATTAAACTTCCTGGAGACAAATTGACCAGCGCCATTAAAAAATTGTATGAAACCAAACAATTCAGCAATGTGGAAGTGTATGTTTCCAAAATTGACGGGAATGTAGCTTATTTGGAATTTGAAGTTCTGGAGTTGCCGCAACTTAACAATGTTACCATTCAAGGTGTTAAAAAAAGCAAGGCAAAAGAATTGCAAAAAGATGCCGAGCTTAAAAAAGGCGCCATGTTAACAGATAACTTAATGGTGACTTCAAAAAATTATTTTAAAAAGAAATATCAGGAAAAAGGCTATTTAAAAGCCAAAGTTACCCTTGATACAAAACCTGATACTTCAAGTGTTAACACCGTTAATATGCTGGTTTATATTGACAAAGGAGAGAAAATAAAAATAAAAGACATCGATTTTGAGGGCAATGAAGCTTTTAGTGATAAAAAGCTTAGAAAGTCGATGAAAAAAACCAAAAAAGCGGTGCTTGGTAGGTTTTGGAAAAAATCAAAATATATTGAAGCTGATTTTAATACCGATCTTGAAAATATTGTAACCGCTTATAGTGAAAAAGGCTATAGAGATGCCCGAGTTCTTGATCATTCATTAACTTTTAATGAGGACAATACCATCAGTTTAGACATTAAAGTTGAAGAAGGAAAAAAATACATTTTTGGTGACATCCGATTTTTAGGAAACACCCGATATACCGATGAACAACTGCAAAGCATTTTAAGAATAGAAAAAGGTGATACTTATAACGGAAAAGTGTTGAAGGAAAGAGTTTCCGGAACTGGCAAACCGGATTCTGATGACATCACTACTTTATACCAGGATAACGGATATCTTTTTTCAAGAGTATTGCCTGTAGAAACCAGAATAAACAACGATTCAATCGATGTTGAAATCAGAATTTACGAAGATGCGCCAACAAAAATCAAAAAAATTACCGTTAACGGAAACGATAGAACCAATGACCACGTAATTTACAGGGAAATTAGAACCAAGCCAGGTTATTTATACAGCAAAAGCGATATTATAAGAACCATCAGGGAAATTGGACAATTAGGATTTTTTGATGCTGAAGCTATTACGCCAGATTTAAATCCAAATTACCAGGATAAAACAGTTGACATAGATTATACCGTTGCTGAAAAAGGTTCAAGCCAAATAGAATTACAAGGTGGTTATGGCGGTGGTTCATTTATTGGAACTTTAGGTTTGTCATTCAATAACTTTTCAGCCAAAAATATATTTAACGGAAAAGCTTATAAACCGCTTCCGATGGGAGATGGTCAAACCTTAGCGTTGCGACTTCAAAAAAGCAGGTATTATACAACCTCCAGCTTTTCATTTACTGAGCCTTGGTTGGGTGGCAAAAAACCACAATCATTGTCGTTTTCAATTTACAACTCTAAACAATTCAGATACGATTATTTGACCAATAAAGTTGATAAAGACCAACGGTTAAATATAGTGGGAGCTACTGTTGGCTTAGGAAAACGTTTAAAATGGCCAGACAATTATTTTACCTTGTCTCAAAGCATCAGTTATCAATTATATGATTTAAAAGATTATCCAATTTCAACATTTTCATTTTCAACCGGACAATCGAATAATTTATCATATAGCATTACTTTAGGCAGAAGCTCAGCTGGTTCAAATCCTGTTTTCCCAACTTATGGTTCAGATTTCAGCATTGGCGCCAAAGTAACATTCCCTTACTCTTTAGTAAACAATAAAGACTACTCAACTATTGATGATCAGGAAAAATACAAATGGCTGGAGTACTACAAAGCCAGTTTCAAAGGAAAATGGTACACCGCTTTAACAAAAGATTTGGTCATTATGTCAAACGCTGAATTTGGTGTTCTAGGAAATTACAATAAAAAATTAGGAGATTCTCCTTTTGAAAGATTCTTTGTTGGTGGAGACGGAATGGCTTCTTATCAATTAGACGGAAGGGAAACCATCGCATTAAGAGGTTACGAAAACGGTCGATTGTCATCAATTGAAGGCGGTACCGTTTACAACAAATTTCAAATGGAATTGAGATATCCAATAACATTAAAACCATCAGCATCCATATATGTTTTAGGCTTTTTAGAAGCCGGAAACTCTTATGATGGCTTTAAAAACTTTAACCCCTTTGTATTAAAACGCTCTGCCGGACTTGGTTTAAGAATTTTTATGCCGGCCTTCGGATTGTTGGGAATTGACTTTGCACACGGATTTGACCCATTACCGGGACAAATTGAAAAATCAGGTTGGCAAACTCACTTCATAATTGGACAACAATTTTAACCAAAAAAAGTTATATTTGTGTATGAATAATTAGTGGCACGATTTTTTCTAAATACATATAAGTTATGACAAAGAAGATCTTTTTATTTGCGTTTTTAATTTTGGGTTTTTCTTCAATAGCACAAAAAGCTCAAAAAATAGGTTTTGTTGATTTGGAATATATTTTAGAAAATATTCCGGAATATATGGAAGCCCAAACAAAGATTAATGCCAAAGCGGTAAGCTGGCAAAATGATATTGAACAGCAGAAAAAAGAAATTGAAGCTTTAAGAGCTGAATTAAATAATGAAAAAGCGCTATTGACAAAAGCGTTAATTGAAGAAAAAGAAGAAGATATACAAATTAAGGAACTGGATTTAAAAAATTTACAAATTGCGCATTTTGGCACGAATGGTGATTTGTTCTTTTTAAGGCAACAATTGGTAAAACCGGTTCAAGATATTGTGTACAATGCAATTCAAGATATTGCAACAAAAAGAAAATATGATTTTGTAATGGATAAATCGAGTTCATTGCTGATGTTGTACACAAATAAGGAATTTGACATTAGCGAGTTGGTATTAAACAGCATTACAAGATCAAAAAAAGAAGATGCCGTAAAAGAAAAGCAAAGTAAGAAAGAAGACAAGGTTGATATAAATACAGATGAAAATGTTGAAGTAAATACCGAAATCAACAATGAGGCTTTGCAAGAAAAAGTAGATGACCGTGAAGCAAAAAAAGAAGCGCTAAAAAAGAAAATTGAAGAACAAAAAGCAATAAAATTAAAGAAAAGAGAAGAACAAAAAAAAGCTATTGAAGACAAAAAACAACAAAGAATAAAAGAAATTGAAGAGGCTAAAAAGGTCCTAGAAGAAAAAAAACAAAATAATTAATTTAAACAAAAAGCAAAAAAATGAAACATTTTAAAACCTTATTATTAATCGCAATAGTTACTTTAGGATTCAACACTATGCAGGCGCAACAAAAAATTGGACACATCAGTACCGATTTATTAATTAGCCTTATGCCGGAAACCATCGCTTTAAACGCTGAGATTGAAAAATTAAGCAAAACTTATGAAACTGAGTTAAAAGCTGAAGAAACTAAATTGGAAGCAAAATTAAAAAAATATGATGCTGAAGCCGCTTCTCAAACTGATGAAGTGAACCAACAAAGAAGTGCTGAAGTTCAAAAAGACCAACAAAATTTATATCAGGCATCTCAAGTTGCAAGAGAGGACATTACTAAAAGAAGAAATGAAATCTTAAAACCAATTTTAGAAAAAGCAAAAAAAGCAATTGATGATGTTGCCACAGCACAAGGTTTTACATATGTTTTAGAAGCTTCTACTTTAATTGTAGCCAATGGAACAGATTTATTGCCTGCAGTGAAAACAAAATTAGGCCTTAAATAATAAAAAATAATTAGCTCAAAAATTAATCCCGCAATCGCGGGATTTTTTTTACTTTTATCTTAATGAAAGGCCCATAATGGGCAATTAAAAAAAGGTCAGTTTTTTAATAAATTTAATGTTGAAAATTTTGAAAAGTCTTTTTGTATTTTTATGAACAATGAACCTTTAGGCATATTCGATTCAGGTATTGGCGGAACTTCTATATGGAAAGAAGTTGTTAAACTGCTTCCTAATGAAAATACCATTTATTTGGCCGACAGCAAAAATGCGCCTTACGGCGAAAAATCTTCCGAAGAAATTATTGCTTTAAGCGTTAAAAATACCGAGTACCTGCTTTCAAAAGGATGCAAATTAATCATTGTTGCCTGCAATACTGCTACCACCAACGCTATTGATTATTTAAGGAAAAATTACGCGATTCCGTTTATTGGCATTGAACCCGCCATTAAACCGGCAGCCCTTTTAAGTAAAACAGGCGCCATTGGCATTTTGGCCACAAAAGGAACACTCTCAAGTAAACTGTTTGAAAAAACCACCAAGGAATATACCAAAAATATTACGACGATTGAGCAGGATGGAGAAGGATTGGTTCCTCTAATTGAGGAAGGAAAATTAAATTCTCCTGAAATTAATGAGTTGCTTACCACCTATTTAAAACCAATGCTAAAGTTTAACATTGACCACTTGGTGCTGGGTTGCACGCATTACCCTTACTTAATTCCACAAATAAAAAAAATAATTGGAGATAATATCACCATTATTGATTCAGGTGAAGCCGTTGCAAAACAGACGAAAGCTGTTTTAGAAAAACACAACTTACTTTCAACTTCAACAACCAAAAGCCGTCATCAATTTTATACCAATTCCGAAACAAAAGTTTTAAAAGAAATTTTGAATAATGTTTCTGTTGAATTCAGTGTAGAAAAGCTGGATTTTTGAAATGAACTTCGACTTTATCAAAAGGCTTTTAAAAAACAACACCCTAACCTAACCCCTCTCACAAGGGGAATTTGATTTTTTTACTTTAGCTTTTAACTTTCTTCATTAAAATAAACCTTATAAAACATCATTTTTTTATCTTCGTCATAGCCTTTTTCTAGGTATTCACTGGAAGCTTCAGGAGCATCAATGTCGAGTTTTATAACAATGTTGGTGTCTAATTTAATTTCGGTTTTAATTTTTTGCTTTTGCTTTTTGAACACCGCCTCAGAAACCGAAAACTGATTTCTCACCAACACATCATTTAGCGTTTCAAATTGCTTTTTATACTCATCGAACTTTGCTTTTTGTTCTTCATCATCTTCAAACAATTCTTCTTTAAAATCACTGATATTCACCGACTCATTTGTTTTAAAAAAATCGACAGCCCGAGCCAAAAAGGTATTTTTTTCCTGAATACCCAACTCTTCCTTGATGATATCTTCAGAAAATTCCTTGCACATTTCCAGGTAATTTTTGGTATGTTGGTTGTTGTCATCGGCATATTTTACATTCAAAAAGTTCTGAATCCAGTATAGCGAGTCGTAATTATTGGTGTCAACGCTCAAAACCACTTTTCCTTCCGAATCAGTTGTATTGATAATTAAACAGCCTTTATCCAGTTTTTTGGTGCTGATTCCCTTTTGCACATACACGTCCAAACTGTTGTTTTCCATATGCGTTTGAAAAAAATCGAGCTTGTTTTCAATCTTAAAAATTCCCAACGCCTGCGTAATCACCTCCTTATATTCCACATCTTCAAAAAGCGCAATGATGACATCACCCGTTTTAATTTGAGCAGAATTTGATTGCTCATACAAGTGATTCACAATATGCCTTGAGACTTCAATAAATGAATCTTCATCCTTAAAAACCTGGGCCGAATAGCTGTTAATTTCATTCAACTCAATATTTGCATGGTGGTTAAAACGATAACTTTCCGTTACGGTTCCGAAAGGTTTTAACAAAAAAGGTTTCATCAATTCATAACTTTCCTCATCAAAAGTGATGGCGCTTTCAGAAAAAATATTGGTGGCGCTGTTGAATTTATTCCCAACTTTATGAATAATTAATTTTGAAATGGTAGCTCGGGTTCTTTTGATCATCTGTTCGTTTTTAACGAAGGCAAATGTATCATTTTAATGGTAATTTTTCAGGGAATTACAACGCTAATTTTAGTTGTTCAGGCAGCAACCTGAAAGATTTTCTGTGATAATCGGTGATGCCAAATTCCCGAATGGCGTTTCTGTGAAAGAGCGTTGGGTAACCTTTATTTTCCTGCCATTTATAGTTAGGAAACTCTAAATCAAGGTTTTTCATAAAATCGTCCCGGTACGTTTTTGCCAAAACTGAAGCAGCCGCAATGCTCATAAATTTTGCATCTCCTTTAACAATGGTGGTGTGCGGAATATTTTTATACGGCTTAAATTTATTTCCGTCAACAATAATATGTTCAGGTTCAATCGCCAGTTTTCCAATGGCCAAATGCATCGCCAAAATGGAAGCCTGTAAAATATTGATTTCATCAATTTTCGCCTCAAAAACATAAGAAACGCCAAAAGCAAGCGCGTTTTTTTCGATAAAAGGCCGTAAAATTTCCCGCTGTTTTTCAGTCAATTGCTTTGAATCATTTAACAAAGGATGGTAAAAATCGGCAGGCAACAAAACCGCGGCAGCAACAACGGGGCCTGCCAAACAGCCTCTGCCCGCTTCATCAGTTCCTGCTTCAACCGTGTTTTTTAAAAACCATTTTTTAAGGGCCATAACCAAAATTGAATGAATAATTAATGATTTTTTAACCCGTTGGGTGCAATTATTTTAGATTAAAAAAGAGGTTTAGATATTGGTCAAGATACTGAAATTCAGTATCTTGAAGTCGCAAA
>Ga0156193_155_pt1 | contig 82126 bp, 79 predicted proteins | sample RifCSPlowO2_12_FD_107846 | JGI IMG/M metagenome (GOLD analysis project Ga0156193, IMG submission 107846) | Flavobacteria bacterium RIFCSPLOWO2_12_FULL_35_11
TACTATGGGTAAAAATAAGATTGATAGATACTTTAAAGAGGGCACTATTATTGGGCAGAAAAAGGCTGTGATTGACGATAGAGAGTTGGCTGTTTTAACCGGTTTAGGTGCGGGCGCCCTTGGTGGTGCTGCTATTGGCGGAATGAATTCTAATGCTGTTCAAGGCGGGTTAGTCGGTGCGGTCTTAGGTGGGCTTGCCGGCGGGATAATGGGTAATGAGGTTATTGCTTTTGAGACTACGATTCAGACTAAAGATGAGAAGGTTGTCGGTTTTTTAAAAGAGAAGCTGCCTCTTGGCACCGTTGTTGAATATACAATCAAGGACGGCAAGTTGAAAAATGTGGAAGTTATAGCGCTTTCTCAGGCAGAGTTTAAAATTATTAAATAGTTATGAACTATTTTAAGCTTCTCTTGGCTCTTGTCGCTTCGGGGCTGTTTGCCACTCTAGCGCTTAAGCCCGTTTCTGCTGGGGACAAAGAGAAGTTAAGGGTTGATGATAGTGGCTCAAAGAGTTACTGTCAACCACAAGCGAGAGGCGTGAGTGTGGGGAACACATCTACGCAAAGGGTTTCTTCAAGAGATAGCAAGACGGCTCTTGTTGATAATAAAGAAGTTATCAAAAAGCAAGATAAAAAAAAGAGGGTTGAAGCAAAAGAAAATTCTGCGTCAAAACCTCTGGCTCCCAAAGAGAATCTCTATGATATTTTGATTGAGAATATCGCGCATAAACTTGAATTTAATATTCAAGACAACAGGACTCTTGAAAAAAGAGTCGTTAAACTAAACGGTGAAGATCTCTTCAAAAAGATTAAGAGTGATTTTTCCTATATGCTTGAGAGCGAAATTGCAAAAGAGGCATTTCGGAACTATTTTTCCCACTACTATCAAAAAAACAAAAACCTTTCCAAAATATACAAAGATGTTAAGATTGATTTAATGAATTTTGAAAATTTTGTTAAGTTTTCTACTCTCGAAGAGGCTTTTTTGTCCTATAAAGAACAAGAGCTCGCTAAGGATTCGTTTTGACACCATACCTTTATATCGTCTCTATCGTCTCTTCACTTTTTGGATTAAATACTCCTCCGCATGGCGAAACGGCTTTGCTTTTCGCCGGCGGTCTTCTTCTTTTTGCCTTAGTGCTTGAAGCTAGTGCTTTTATAGAAAATAGTGGCGGGCGGACGGCAGTGCGAAGCGAGCCGACGAGAGATTTATATCGATCGCAAAGCGTTGTTTATAATGCGCCGAAGAGTTCGCCTAGTTCCTCCTATTCTTTGCCAAAAATTGATTTATATCAGAGTGATTTTGATATGAGATGCGGCGTTAAAGGTGACATCTATGAGGCGCAAATCAAAGAACTATTAAAAAAAGCGGTTAAGGTTTTTGGTGAGGTTAATCACTACGGGCTCATTGTCTCCTCTTTGGAGATTGAGCCGCGTGGGCTGCGTAAGCAATATGACGGCGGGATAGATATCTTTTTTACCGTGAAGGATAAGAGAGGGAGTGAGAAGATAGGAGCGATTCAGTGTAAAAATTGGGATAGTTCGTATGAGGTTGAGCGCAATGAGATATCTCGTTTTTTTAATGTCATGGCTTCATCAAGTGAAAAATTCGTTCATGGGTTTTTTGTCTGTAATATTCCGGATACTATTTCAGATATGGATATGGTTTTATTTAGAAATATTAATTTTATCACCATTCCTTCTTTCATAAGAGAGAAGAGAGATAGGAGTGGTGCGGTTGAAGATTTGATAGCGCAGACAGCGAACTCGCGGAAAGCGGATTTTGGAGCCGAGTTTTCGCGGGCGCTTGTCTATGCCAGGCTGAATGAGATTAAAAATTCTTCGGGGAAGTGAAAAGATTTTGAACTTAGAGAAATATAAGGAAGTTGGGAAATGAAACATATAGTATTTAATCGGCTCTATCCATGTGGCGGCTGCGAAGTTATTGAGGCCGTAAAAGAGGAAGGGAGTAAAGTTAGGGTTCTTGAAATTAGTGACGCTCATACGCTTGATCTCTATATGGGCAAAAAGGTTTCCATTGGGGATGTTGTTTGGCTAAATGATTTTGAAGTTAGGTCGAAGGTGAGCTTTAATTCTTTTTTTGCTTTTTTGGAAAATACAGAGATTGAGAAGTTCTCTATTGAGGAGATTAAGTCGGTTGAGACTCTTTACCCTGCACAGCTTTGTAAGCTTACTGATGTTGAAAAGGGTGCTAGGGCAGCTCTTTTAAGAGATGAGTGGGTTAAGCTGATTAGGTCCGCTATTGACTCTTTTAATGATGACGGTTATCCGTCTATTGGTACCGAAGAGGCAAAGAGAAGGGTTGCGGCGGCGGTTGAGCGGTATAGAGCGGGGAGATAAAAAAAGATATTTCAAAAGAAGAGTTTGATTCTTTGGCATCAAATAATTTTAATATTTTACTTAATCAGCTTTAAATAGCTAATATTTGAACTATTTATCTATATTATGGTACAATATCGTTAATATTTTAATGAAAAGGAATTATATGGAGGATGGTTTTGATTTGGATGCTTTTGAATTTAAAACATCCAAAGAGATTATAAAATCTCTCTCTTTTAGGGTTGCGCTTCTTAGAAAAAAAAGATTTAAATCCCAAAAAATATTTGCTGAGCATATCGGAATGAGCTTTGGTTCTTATTCAAGGTTTGAGAAAACAGGAGAGGTCTCTTTAAGAGGTTTTATTAGTATCATTAAAGGAATTGGGTGTATTGATGAGCTAAATACTCTTTTTCTTGAAGAAGAAAATATAATTGAGTGGAGGTAAGAGAGATGGACCTTTTAGTAAAAGCGTGGGGAAAAGATGTTGGAAAAATAAAAGTAAAAAACGGGATAAGTTATTTTTCCCTCTCTCCATATAATAAATTAAATTTTTCACCAATTAAACTCCCACAAAAAGATAAAATCTATGAATTTTCTCATCTTCGTTATCAAAATGGCCTTCCCGGTTTAATAAATGACAGCTTGCCTGGGGTTTACGGCAAAGAATATTTGGACACCTTTTTTTTAAAGCATCTCGGGTTTAAGCCAACATATTTAGAAACTCTTCAATTCTTAGGTGAAAATACCATGGGCGCATTAACCTATGAGCCTGAACTAAAGCATAGTGTAGATAGAAAAAATATTATCCTTGATGCTAAAGAGCTATATCAAGAAACAAAAAATGCTCTTACAGGGGAGGCGGATTTTTCTATTAATGAAATCATTGCGATATCAAACTCTGCGGCTTCGGGGGCGAGGCATAAAGCTATCGTCGGGTTTAATCCTGAAACAAAAAAAATGTTTGTCGGCGAGAAGTATAAACTTATGCCAAATGGGTATGTTCATTCAATTGTGAAATTTGATGATTCGGTTTTTAAAGTTGGTTCGTCTGGCGCTTTAAAAGAAAACAATTCTATTGAGACAAAAGGTGAATATATTTATTCTGTTTTGGCTAAAGCAAGTGGTATTTATATGCCGAATACTTATTTGGTTGAAGCGGGTGGTAGTTGCCATTTTGTTGTAGAACGGTTTGATATTGAAAAAAGAGAAGATACTGTTGCTAGAAAACATATACATTCGCTATCTGGCATTATGCACCAAAATCCAGCAGAAACGACTTTTGACTACACAAATCTTTTTAGAATTGGGGAGAGATTAAACATCTCACATAAAGATAAAGAGCAATTTTTTAAAACTATGGTTTTTAATTTAGTGTTTGGGAATTGTGATGATCATACTCGAAACTTTTCATACCTTATGAGTAGTGATGGCGAATGGAGTTCAGCCCCAGCCTATGACTTAACCTTCTCTTATAAAAAGAGACATCAAATGCTTTTTGACTACAAAAATGGATTTAATATAAAATTTGATGATATACAAAATATTGCTGATAAGTTCAATATAAGTGGTGCAAAAGAGATTGTTCAGCGGATGGTTGATTTAAAGCGGGCTCTTTTACCAGAATTGGCCGCTCAATACGGCGTAGAGAGCTGGGCAGGGGATGTGGCTAAGTTCACTCGCGGCGTTTTAGAGGGTGCCTTTAACACTCAAATTTTAAACAGCACTCCTGCGATAAGTGCTGAAAAAATGGGCGACTGTGGAGTAAATGAGATTTTTCGCCACGGTGATACCGATGGCTTAAGTGATGAGGAACGCGAAGATGCTGTTCGAGCGTTAGCGGACGGTGATTCGGGGTTGAAACTTGGTTAAGTTGTTTTTCACTCTTGCTTTATAAATACACTTATTTGATTATTATTCATAAATAATATGTTATAATTACACTTATATGTGTATTAAAAGAGATTCATGGATAAGATAAATATATTAAGCAATAATAATGAGATTTCGATGGTTTTAGCTAATAGAATAAAAGAAGAGAGGATTGCCCAAAATCTCAAGCAGTCTGATTTAGCTCGTAGAGCCAATGTCAAAATTCATGTTGTTAGAAATTTTGAACAATTTGGAAAAATAACTCTTGATAATTTAATATCTATTCTTAGGGGATTGCGCAAAGTAGAGGTGTTTTCAGGCATCTTTAATTTTTCAAAAGAGAGAATTGAGCTTGATGCGTTTGAGTATAAAGAAAAAATAATTAAAAAACAAAAAAAGAGGGTTTACAGTGCAAAATAATACTGAATGTAATATTTTTATATGGGATAAACTTGTTGGAAAAATGACATTAGTAAAAGATAAGATTTATTTTAGGTACGATAAAAATTTTACACTTGAAATTTCTCCTATTTCCCTGCCTACAGGGAGTGTTCAATATGAATTCAACAATCTCAAGTTCCAAAATAGTATCCATGGTGTATTCTCTGACTCCCTTCCCGATTCTTTTGGTGAAAAAATCATTAATAATTATTTTTTAAGCAGGGACGCCGGCTTCAAGCCTAATACTATTGATAAACTATTGTTTATCGGCGATGTAAGCCTAGGTGCGCTGCGATATGAACCCATTGCCCAAAGTGGCGATATGAAAAATATCAGCATCGAGCTTAAAGATGCAAAAGAGTATAAAAAATCATTATTTGAGCAAAATAATTACAACTCAATAAGAGTTGCTGCTGATATGTACAAATCATTTTCGCCCGCCGGCGGGGCAAAACAAAAGATGCTTTTGAGCTATAGCGAAAAAGACAATATGTTTTACATTGGAACTGCGAGAGATGGAGATAAGAAATTAATTGTAAAGATTGATGAGAGTGACAAGCCCGAAGAGATATTAGATAGCCGGATTGAGTATATATACTCTTTGGCTGCTAAAAGATGCGGGATTAATATCCCCCAAACTTATCTATTTGAGGATGAGCTTGGGTTTAGCCACTTTGCGGTAGAGAGATTCGATATTGATAAAAATAATGAGCGGCTACATGTCCACACGCTGTCCGGCTTATTAAATCTTGAAAAATCAACTTGTATTGATTACACAAAATTTATAGAGATTGCGAAATTGCATCTTTTTGTAGAAGATAGAGATGTGGAAGAAATTTATAGGAGAATGGTCTTTAATTTTGTTTATAACAATAATGACGATCACCTTAAAAATCATTCATTCCTGATGGATAAAAGTGGGAGCTGGTCTTTGTCTCCCGCGTATGATTTGATTTACAACTGCACGGCATATCAAAACGATATGTATATGAGCATTAACAATAAAAGAAGTGGGCAGGTTTCATTTGATGATTTTAAAAAGATTGGTGAAAAATATGGTGTCAAAAGTTATTTAGATATCTTAAGAGAGATTAATGAGAGCACTCAATATTTTTGTGAGCTAGTTGATAAATATATTCCAGAAAATAGAAAAATTGATTCAATAGTTTTGAAAAATACTAAAAAAGTTTTTGAGTGCTCTCAAGAAAAAGAGAAGCATGAAATAGCGGCGATAAATGAGACGATGAGTGATGATGAGCGCGAAGATGCTGTTCGAGCGTTAGCGGACGGTGATTCGGGGTTGAAACTTGGTTAAGTTGTTTTGATATTGACTTGATTTATAACTGATATTCAGTTATAATGGTAGATAAAAAAGGAGATATGATGACTGATTTTGAAATAGCTAAAATGTTAGAAATTCCTTTAAAGACGCTTGCAGATTGGAAGGGCAAAAAAAGCAAAAGAAATAAGCTTTATGTTTTTTTGTCAAAAATGAGCTTGGATGAAGCTCAAAAGATAGATAGAAGAGAGTTAGAAATAGAACAAAATACAAAGTTTAGCCCTAATGCAAAATGGGTTAAGCTTGATAAGAGTTGGTTTTTTACCGACTTGCTTTGGTCAAGCGGGAATGGGCAGAGAATAGCCGTAGATACTATTATAGTAGTTTATATGAGTAATCCGGATCAAAGAAATACGGATGTGCTTATAGATTTGTTCGGTGTAGAGCGATTAGAGAAGGTTGTTAATAAGCATTTTGACTTTGACGACTTCTCAAAAAGAACAAAGCCGGTAGCGTTGGCACAGATACGATATGGGCGAAAAAAGGTTTTTAGAAAATCTAGCGAGGCTGATTTAAAGATAGATATAGATAAGCTCGCTAAGGTCTTGAAGCGGGCGACGCAGAAAAGGATTGATGCGATTGTCAGCAGGGTTGACAAGGATATTGTTTTGGAAGCGGCTGAAAAAAATGAATTTCCTGAATCATTTATTATAGAAGATAAAGTAATGTACTCACTAAGGAAAATGGCATGACTACGGATTTGATGAAAATTTTAACAGACATAAAAAATCATAATATTTTTAAAGATTTTGACTTTAGACTTATCGGTGGAACCGCCCTGTCACATCACTTAAATCATAGACTCTCGGAGGATTTGGACTTTTGTATAATGGGTAAGCTGCCTAAAGCTGCCATAAGTGACTTCTTAGACTATTGTGTTAAATTATATGGGAGAGAAAAAACATCTTTTATAGGGTTCTCTCAAGGGAAGTTGCTTGATTTTGAAATAAACTGCGAAGATATTATGGATTATGAGCAGAATTGGAAAATTGCCGGTGTAAAGGTTACTTTTTTTGACGGTTCGGATAATCGAGGCGTTAGGGATATTTTTAAAAACGACTGTTTTGTGCAAGAGGGCAATATAAAAATAGCGTCAGTAGATTCTATTTTTGCTATGAAGTCGTTAATGTTTTACAATAGGGCGAAGTCGAGAGATTATTTTGACTTGCTGCACATGTATGAGCATGATAAAAGCAGATATTCTGTTGAAAAAACTTTGTCTCTTATCCAAAAATATGAAATGGCATATCAAGGCGAAGATGGGATGAAGCTGTTTTTACAAAAGCTTGAATATCCTCCCTACTCAAAAGAGAGGGATGAGCCTTTAGTTGGATTAATATCTTACCCTGAGGATTTTAAAACTTTAAGCAATAGGCTTGTCGGTCTTATTAAAAATGCTGATATGGATATGGTTTTGCAATTAAAAGAGAGTTTAGAATTTTTAAAATTAGAGAGTAATGCGTTGGGTGAGATTTTTCGCCACGGTGATACCGATGGCTTAAGTGATGAGGAACGCGAAGATGCTGTTCGAGCGTTAGCGGACGGTGATTCGGGGTTGAAGCTTGGTTAAGTTGTTTTGATATTGACTTGTTTGCTAATAATCAATATAATACATACTATAATAAGTCTTAATTAGTTTTATTATGATTAAAACACAATATAGGAAGTTTTATGATAGAATTAAAAACACCGTCGGAAATTATAGATATTTTAATTGAAACTATAGAAAAAACAAGGAAAAAAAATAAGCTTAGACAAATAGATTTATGTAAAAGTGCTGATGTGCCTCTTGCTACCTATCAAAATTTTCTTTATTCAAAAACAATAAGTTTAACAAGTTTAATAAAAGTCATGTATGTATTAAAAATGAATAATAATCTTGAAAAATTTATTTATTTTGAGGAAACAATAAGTTTAAAAGATATTAGACTAACTAAAAAGAAAAAAGCCTCTCCTAAAAGAATAAGGATAAGTGATGAAAAAAGATGATTTACTAGAAGTTGAAGCGTTTATATATGGGATAAAAATAGGAACTTTAGCTATGCTTGACGGGAAAGTATATTTTGAATATGACCCAAATTTTAAAGATAACAATTTAGAAATTTCTCCTATAAAATTAAACACAAAAGATATAAAAGACACCTACTTAAATAGTGATTGTTTTGACATATATCATGGTATGGCAGGTGTTTTTTTTGATTCATTGCCCGATAAACACGGTATGCCATTTATTTATAGATACTTTGAAAGCAAAGGCTTTAAGAAAAGTGAGGTTTCTCTGCTCCATAAATTAACTTTTATTGCAGACCGTGGAATGGGGGCAATAGAGTATAAACCAAAAGAACACCAAGACCCTGTTGTTAAAATTGGTTTGGTCGAATCTGTAAAATCTTTGCGTGATGATATGAATAAAATATTTGAAAATAATGCCTTAGAATATTCGATAGATATGCTTATGAATATAATAGATAGTGCCTCTCCCATTGGTGGAGCAAGACCTAAAATGTTAATTTTATTCAATAGTCAAACAAGACAGATAAAATATAATAATAAATCTCTTGAACAAGGGTTTAAAAGAGCTATTATTAAATTTGATGAAGTTTATCCAGATGAAAATTTAATTAATAAAAGTTTAGAATTTACTAAACTTGAATATTTATTTATGGATATAGCAAAAGATTGTGGTATAGAAATACCAAATATTTTACTGTTTGAAGAACAAAATCAACATCATCTCATTTTAGAAAGATATGACAGAGATAGGAATGATAATAAAATTCATATTTGTAGTGCCTCTGGACTTATGCACAAAGATATTAGTGTTGCAAAAGTAATGTCATATGAGGAGCTTTTTGCCTTTACTAATAAAATATGTGCTAAACAATCAGAAATTAATCAACTTTATAAAAGAATGATTTTTAATGTTTTGTGTTTAAATTTTGATGACCATGCTAAAAATTTTGAATTTATGATGGATAGAAGAGGCGAGTGGAGTTTAGCTCCCGCGTATGATGTCACATACTCAAAAGGGGCAGTCAAGGAGCATTTGACGACAATTAATGGCAAAGGCAAGGATTTTGTTATTGATGATTTTCTGAAGATTGCATCAGAGAATCTTATTGATAAAAGCAAAGCACTTACTATTATCTCTGCAATAGCAAGTGAATTATCAACTTTCAAAGAAAGAGCTGAAAAATTAGACATAAGCACCAAATCTGTTAATGAGTGTTGGGATGATATTCAGGAACAACTTAATCTAGTGAAATTTGATATTCCACCTCATTTATGTGGGGTATCAATAGCTACAAAAAATATTAGAGACATGAGCGACAAAGAACGCGAAGATGCCGTTCGAGCGTTAGCGGACGGTGATCCGGGGTTGAAACTTGGTTAACGCTATATTGTAGTATAGTTTTAAAGGAGTATGTAAGGTTGTTTCGTATAAACTACGCTCTAGTATAGTTTATGAGGATGGGTTGTTGTGGCAAAAAAAGTAGTGGTTTCCGAAAAGCCGGTATCAAAAATAATAGAGTCTGCGGCGGATGTTGGCAGGATTATCAAATACGCAAGAACTTCTAATGGTTTAAGTATTGCAGAGGCTGCTAAGCTTTGCAACATAAGCCACATTACTTTTGCTGATTTAGAAAAAGGGAAGGGAGATGTGAAATTTTCAACTGTTTGGCATATTTGCCATATGTTTGGATTAAAAATCACTTTTATATGAACAAGCTAGATGTCTTTTTCAATAACGAGCTTATTGCGCATGTTGCATATTCTGCATACGAGGATAAATATGAATTTCTCTATAAGGATAGCTGGAAAGAGAGCGGTTTTGAGCTCTCGCCACATCTCTCCTTTGATAAAACGGCCTCATCAAAAACAGTTAAAAATTTTATAGAAAATTTACTGCCCGAAGGGCGTGCGCTTGATGATATTGTCCGCTTCAATAATCTTTCAAAAAATAATCATTTTGCTATTCTTGGGGCTATTGGCTCCGAAACGGCAGGAGCAATAACATTTATCTCGGAACAAAGCAAGACGGAGGATGTCTTTAGAGAGGTCTCTCTTGACGAGCTAGGCGAGAGGATCAAGCAGAGGGAGTTTCAATCCATCGCCGTGTGGGACGGCAAGGTTAGGGTTTCTATTGCCGGAGTTCAAGACAAGCTCCCTCTTGTAATTATAGATGGGAAGATTGGGTTTGGAGAGGGGAAGTACGCCTCTACTCATATTCTAAAATTTGGAAATAAAAAGGATGAGAATATTGTTCTTAATGAGTATATCTCTCTTAAGCTGCTTGAGAGCGCAGGGTTCAAGGTTGCAAACTCCTCTTTGTGGAATTTGGCGGGCGAGAGCGTTCTTGTAGTAGAGCGATTTGATAGAGCAATAGAGGATGGCAGTATTAAAAGAACGCATATTATAGATGCCTGTCAAATGTTGGATATGCCTGCGAGCTATAAGTATGAGCAGAACTTTGGCAATGGAAGAGATGTGAAAAATATAAGAGAGGGAGTTTCTTTTAAAAAGCTCTTCTCTCTGGCGGATAGGTGCAGGGTTCCGGTCGTTGCAAAAAAAGAGCTTATTGCTTGGGTGTGTGGGAATTTGATTCTTGGCAACTCTGATGCGCATGGTAAAAATATCTCATTTCTTGTTAATAGAGACGGTATCGAAATAGCACCTGTTTATGATGTGACAAACATCTCTCTTTTGAGAGAGAGGTATGACTCCTCTATTGCTATGTCTATTAATGAGGAGCACAATATCGAGGCTCTTACGAATTATGATTTTGAAGAGTTTTGCAGTGAAAACGATATTAATATGGATTTTTTTGCTGCAACTTTTGAAAAAATCTCGAAAAACATAATAAAGGGGTTTGATTCTAAAGCGCTGATCTTAGAAGTGAAGAAGTTTGGCGGGACCAACTTTTTGGTGCAATACAAAGAGGATGTTCTTCGCCGCAGTGATAAGCTCTTAAGCGTTTTAAAGCTTTTTGACTGTGACAAAGGGGAACTCCCGGACAGAGATGATATTAAAGCGATGAGCAAGACTGAGCGCGAGGATGCTGTTCGAGCGTTAGCGGACGGTGATTCGGGATTGAAGCTTGGTTAAGGTTTATTTTATTATAAACCTATTATAATTTATAGATAGTTGAAAGGGGATTTTTTTGAAAACAATATACAGCTTAGACAGAATTCAACAAAACTGTTTTTGGGATTATACCTTTACAAATGAAGAAATTTTACGGATGGCGCAAGAGGGCACAGACCATGAGGTGAATTTTTTATTTAATAAAATATTTGCCAACAGTACCCGCCCTGAGTATGATCTTAGGATTTTTACAAAAGAGGTCTTGGTGAAGAAACTAGAAGCTTATGTTCCTCCGCGCTTTAATAATAAATATTTTTCTCATAGATTAAAAGTATTAAAATTAATATTTGATATTGATAAAACACCAATTGAGGAGTTAAGATGGAAAAAATAGATTATCAAAAACTGTATGCTTTGCAGGATGAAGTCTTAGAGTTTGTGAACTCCAAAGTTAATGATTTCTATTTAACGGGTGGTACGGCACTTAATAGGTTTTTGTTTAAAGAAAACACTAGACATTCCGATGATTTGGATTTTTTCATATCAAGCAGCACTGATTTATCTAGCTCGCCTCAAGAGCAGATAAAAGAAATTATTACTTTGTTGAAAAACAATTTTGATACTAAAATTGAATCAAGTTATGATGATTTCAGCAGGATTATTATCTCAAAAGATGAAACGAAATTGCAAGTTGATTTTATTAATGATGTTGTTACTAGATTTGGCAATTCTTTAAAAATTAACGGTTTTTGGATTGATAATCCACGAAATATATTATCAAATAAAATTTCAGCAATAATGAGCAGAGACGAAGAGAAAGATATATATGATTTGTATCTTCTTTTTAAAAACATAGAAATTGATTGGGAAATTCTTATTTCGGAAGCTCAAGAAAAAGAGCATTTTCAAAGCTCTGATTTTATTGCTAGACTTAAAATTTTCCCGGTTTCTCTGCTTGATAATATTAAAACCGATGATAAAGAATTTTTAGAAGAGATCAAGGCTGATTTTAGCAATCTTGTCGCCAATATTGAGAGGTTAGGGCAACAAGAGGATATGGTAGGTTTTTCTGTTGAACAACTAGCCATGAGCCATGCAGGTTCTCTTGATGTAGCCGATGTCAAAAGGGAAGTTGAACGGTTAGCGGACGGTGATTCGGGATTGAAGCTTAAATAATAAGGAGAGTATTATATGTCCGATAAAGAATTTTTAGATATTGTTGCGAAGGAGCTCTTTACAAAAGAGAACCTTACGGAAGCGGAGATTGAAATCCGCGCCTATGAGAAAGTGAAGTCCATGAGACAGATACTTCCTAACAAATATTTTCATTATAAAAACATGGATAAGAAAATAATCTTTATGGCTGGGAGTCCGGGGGCGGGGAAGTCTGAGACTGCTCAATTGATTTTAAGAGACAGGTTTAAGATTGATATTATTGATACCGATGAGATCCGCAAAGAATTAAGTGAAGATGGCGGTAAAAATGCGCATCTTTACCAAAAGGCGAGCTCAAAAGGTGTGAGCATTTTGATTGACTATGCCTTTAAAAACGGCTTCTCTTTTATCCTTGACGGCAACTTTGCCGAATATGATGTTCAAAAGAAGAATATTGATAGAGCGATTAAACATGGATATGAGATTGAGATTGTTTTTGTAAGCAGGGCGATTGATGCTGCTCAGAGATTTACAAAAATAAGAGAAGAAAAAAGTGGGCGAAGAGTCCCCGATGATGTGTTTATCGAAAAATCTATGGGCGCGATAGAGACGGTCAGGAAATTTATTAGTGATGTCCGTGTTGATTTTTATGATTTAGAGCACGGGGAGATAAAAAAAGATATTTCAAAAGAAGAATTTAATTCTTTGACATCAAATAATTTTAATATTTTGTGCTCCATGCTGGAAGTGCAAAAGCTTCTTAATGGGAATGGTTTAAGTAGCAAAGAGTGCGAAGATGCTGTTCGGGCGTTGGCGGACGGTGATTCGGGGTTGAAGCTTGGTTAGCGCTATATTGTAGTATAGTTTTAAAGGAGTTTATAAGGTTATCTCGGATAAACTACATTCTAGTATAGTTTATAAGGATGGGTTATCGTGGCAAGTGGTCGCCGTATATTTTTGTTTACACACGCTTAAGGCTAAATTTATTATAATGTTATTAAAATAGAAGATAAATATAAGGGTTTGATATGAGTGGAACAAAGAAATTTACGCCGAAGATTCATCAGGCGGCGGCTCTTAATGATATACTTAACCACGAACACGGGTTGCTTCACTCTGATAGAGTTCAGTATATAAGTGCTTGTGGAACGGGCAAGACTCCTGTTTTGCTTTGGAGCGTTGAAGAGTATTTAAAATCTGCTAATAACGGCAAGATTGAAGATAGCATCTCTGTCTTCTTGTTTCCCTCTTTAACATTAATCAATCAGTCTTACGATAGCTATAAGACTCAAAATTCTATTCCCGATTATAAACCTATGGTTGTGTGTTCCGACGATAAAGTCGGGGCTAAAGAAGATGAAGAGGACACCCCCGAAAATTGTAAATTTGCGGTCTCTACGGAGCAGGCGGAGATTGAGCGTTACTTAAGAGAAAATACACTCTCTAATAAGGTTATTTTCTCGACTTACAAATCTTCCCACTTGGTTGGGGAGGCTTTAAAATCTGTCGGCAAGGTTGCTGATATTACGGTCTATGATGAGGCTCATAGAACCGCCATTAAAAATGAGAACTCGGAGAGGATTGGGAAAGTTCTGCACAATAGCGGATGGTCACTTGATGATAGCAATTTCCCTTCAAAAAAGAGACTCTTTGCGACTGCTACTCCTCGTCATTATAACTTAAGTGAGAATTTTTATGAAATGGGTTTGATTGATAAAGGGAATGTTGCTTATTCCATGGATAATCCCCGTCTTTTTGGAAAAATCGCTCATGAGTATTCTATGAGGGATGCAATTGAGGACGGGGTTATTACCGATTATAAGATTTTAGCTATTACCGTTACAGGGAATGAGGTTCAAAAGTTTTTAAATCCTACTGTTAATAAAGATGGGATTAAACATTTTTCTCAAGATGTCATGGAGAGTGCTGCTAAGATACTTGCTATTTCTAGTGCAAGTGAAAAGTACGGATTAAAGAATGCTTTGGTGTTTAACTCTTCAATTCCCGACTCTTTAGAGTTTGAGAGAAATTTTAAAACTTATTATAAAGATTTTGATTTTAATATTGAGCATATAGATGGCACTATGAATAATGTAACAAGAGAAGAAAAAATTAAAATTTTAGAAAAAGATGGTTTTTCTATTTTGACTAATGCAAAACTTATGGGTGAAGGGCATGATATACCTAAGCTTGATTTTGTGGTGTTTAATAATGTAATTAAATCTGTAATTGATTCAGTTCAGAGAACTGGTCGGGTTCAGAGAAAAGATAAGGATAACCCTGAAAAAGTCGGGTATATCTTACTTCCTATTTTTGTTAATGATGTTAATCAGGATATAGAAGAGGCTTTACATAGTAATAGCGGATTACAGACTCTATTTAACACGGTGAACTCGTTAAAAGAGTCTGATACTCAGCTGCGCGACTGGATAGGCACGCGCAAGAAGATTAGAGAAGAGAGAAAAGATAGCGGTAAAGCACTTTTTAGTTCTGACGATAAAATTGTCTTTACAAGCTCTTATCAGCTTCAGGCAGAGATTGCTGAAGCTAGAGAGATTAGGAGACAAAACGAAAGTTTTGGAAGTGATGATGAAGATAGAATCACTTTTGAAAAAAAAGGTGGGGTGAAAAATGATACCGCCCGTGTCTCTTCTGAGCATCGGGCGAGTGAAAAAGATATTGATTTAAAATATCAAGAGATGATTGAGAAATGGGAAGATAAAGTTGAAGCCACTCTCGTTGGTGAGAGGTGGCAACTTGAAGCGGCGTGGGATAATAACCTCGCTCTCTTGTATAAACATAGAGAGACGGGTGAAGTGTTGACTGTAGAAACTGTTTTTGAGGGTGAGAATATTGGGAGTTGGGCGATTAGTTCTCAAAGAAAAACTTTTAAAAATGGGACTTTATCCGCTGATAGAGTTGCTAAGCTTTTGGAGTTTGATAAGGATTTTTTTAAGTCTCAACAAGAGATTGATAATGAAACTTGGGATAATAACCTCGCTCTCTTGTATAGACATAGAGAGACGGGTGAAGTGTTGGCTGTAAAAACTGTTTTTGAGGGAAAGCATATCGGGATTTGGGCGATTACTTCTCAAAGAAAAACTTTTAAAAATGGGACTTTATCCGCTGATAAGGTTGCAAAACTCTTGGAGTTTGATAAGGATTTTTTTAAATCTCATCAAGAGATTGATAATGAAACTTGGGATAATAACCTCGCTCTCTTGTATAGACATAGAGAGACGGGTGAAGTGTTGACTGTAAAAACTGTTTTTGAGGGTGAGAATATTGGGAGTTGGGCGATTAGTTCTCAAAGAAAAACTTTTAAAAATGGAACTTTGTCTCCTGATAGAGTTGCTAAACTCTTGGAGTTTGATAAGGACTTTTTTAAATCTCATCAAGAGATTGATAATGAAACTTGGGATAATAACCTCGCTCTCTTGTATAGACATAGAGAGACGGGTGAAGTGTTGGCTGTAAAAACTGTTTTTGAGGGTGAGAATATTGGGAGTTGGGCGATTAAGTCTCAAAAAAGAACTTTTAAAAATGGGGCTCTATCCGCTGATAAGGTTGCAAAACTCTTGGAGTTTGATAAGGATTTTTTTAAGTCTCAAAAAAAGAATTGCGGGAATGATTGTGATAACAAAGTAGTTTCAGCCATAGCCGCTCTTGCCGATAGTGCGCCGGTCGTGAGTTGTGATGAGCTGGCGGCGGCGGTTCGAGAGATGGCGGATGGTGGTTTGGAAAGTTCTTGTGAGGTTTCTTTGTGATTTTTCACATAGTTCCCTACGGGGCTATGGCAGCGCCGTTCTCATCCTATCTGAGGATGTTACCGGGCACCGGGTACCCCTTGAGGGTGTTTTACTTTGTAAAAAGGTATCTTCCCTGCGGGGCTATGGCAGCGCCGACGAGACAATAAGCTCTTTCGGCATAAGCAAATAGATTCATCAAAGATTGAATCTCAGATTCTCCTTCTGAGACAATCTGTTATTTGCTTAAGCTATATTTTATTATAAATTTATTATACTTTGGGGAAGAGTTAGGATAAAAAGGATTTGAGATGTTTTTTTGGTTTGCTTTTGTTTTTGTATATTCTATAAGCATGCTGTTTCTGTATTGGCTTTATTCGCTGCTCCGAATAACTATCATAGAAGATTTTTTTTGGCTTATTATTCACACTCTTCAAAATTTACCGCTGCTTTTGCTTCTTGTTGTCGGGCTATATTTCTATACCAAATGGATATTTAATTTTTTAAATTCTTCTTTTAAAAGAGGCCGTGCCTCAACAAGTGATAATCTTATTGATAAGGAAATTTGATGTTTGAGACTGTTTTTGGAATTAAATATACAAAACCCGAAGTTTTTTTACTTCAAAATACGGGGATAGGTGTCTCAGAAGTTGCCGCTAGGACATGTTATGACTCATTTTCCAATAGTGAGAATGAGGCTATTAGAGATATTTCCTGCTCATTTCCTGATGAGGAGATGCTTCTTTCTATAAACTCTGTTGAGAGTTCAAATTTGTTGCACGACTTGGCTTGGACGCATTTTCATCACTCTATTTTGGAACATGCAAATCTTAGTTTTCTCATAAGAGGGACGAGCAGGGGTGTTCTTCAAGAGCATGCGAGGCATCGCATACAGGCGATAAGTGTTAGAAGTACCCGCTACACTATGAGTTCTGTTATAAATGCGTTTGTAGCGGCGCAGACAAGCGGAGATAGAGAATTTTTCATAGATAAAGTTTTGGGTTTTAATATGTTTGTAGCTTCGGATGAGGAGTACAACAGGATTGAGATTAATGGTATGTATGAGAAATTGAATTATCAATTCAAGCAGGTAGAAGATTTCTATGAGATAGCGGTTGCAAAGAGTTCGCTAGAGCTTTTAGCACTTCATAAGGGCGATAGCGAGGCTCTGTTTGCGGCGCTTGAAGCAGGAAAAAAGAAGCGTAATGTCGGGGATGCTTTTAAGCATATCATAACCGATAATGTAAAAGTTGATATGGTAGTTACTTTTAATCTTAGAAGTTTAAAGAACTACTTTACGCTTCGAGACAGTGGTGCGGCGTATTTTCAGATACGATGGTTGGCTCAGGAGATGATGAGGAAAACACCGGCGAAGTATTTGGATTTGATTGTTAAGAAAGTTAAAAATATTTAAGTTAAAATTTATTATAAACCTATTATAATTTGTTGATATATAAATTTATACTAAGGGTCAATATTTTTTGACACCTAAAATGAGCGGATGAACAAGCTTTTGGCGAATCTGCATAATTTAAAATCAAAAATGATTAATTTAAGTGTAAAAATTTCATATCACACCCATTAAAGGAAAGGAGTCTAAATGTCTCGCATCTTAACACTTGTTTTGATTTTTGGGATTAATGTGGCGATGGCTCAACAAAGTAATCTTCAAGATTATAAAAATAGTTATTTGGTTTCATTTAAAGCAAAAGGAATGATAAAAGAATATCAAATGCTTAAAGAGCATGATTTAGTAGATAAACGAAAGTATCCATCACCAGATATTTCGACTTGGTATAAGAATGCCCCAGAAGCTTCAAACCCGCCTAAACCTATGAGATAATTGTCAAGCTGGTGTGTGGGCAACGGTTAGCAGAGGGAATGTTATGCAACAACCTCTAAGCAGTTATCTTAATCGACGGATTTAAGTTAGCTGATGAAAGTGCTATTTAATTCATAGAAATAGTTCCTTGCGGGGCTATTTTAACGCCGACGAGACAATAAGCTCTTTCGGGCACCGGGCACCCCTTGAGGGTGTAAGCAAATAGATTCAATCTCTGATGAATCTATTTGCTTAAGCTATGTTTTATTATAAATCTATTACAATTTAGTAAATAATAATCAGGATTGCAATATGGCATCTACACTAGAACAGATTGGCAATGGGTACTCAGAAGAGATTAAAGAGCGGGCAACGAAAAATTCCGTTATGCGGAAGAAGATGGAATCCTCCGCTAGAAATATGCAAAATGCGATAGCTATGCAGCTTGGAGATGACGGCAGAGTTGATGAGGCTGTTATGATATCTTTTTGTGCCGCGCTTTTTAGTGATATTACTAAGGCGTTTCAAGAGTATAAAAAGATATCCTACGAGAAGCAGCTTGAGGATGGTGAGCGCTCTAAAAATATTCTTCAAGAGAAACTTGATAGTCTTAAAAAGTTTCAAGAGTCTGCGGAGAGAAGCAACCGCTATACTCGTTTGAAGATGGAACAGGCGGCTTTAGAGAAAAAATCTAGTCAAGATAATACTCCGGCGGCTGAGAAGAAGAGCATGCTTGCTGAATTGAAAAAAATAGGTAAAGAGATAGATAAAATTGTTGAATTCTACGGCAAAGTGAATGAAGGCGAATATGTTAAATCATTAGAAAAAGCGGAAAGTCTTTGGTATGGTGACGGTGCTGAGTTTATCAGCAAACTAAGAGGGATGTCTCTTGAAGATATTCAAGCAACTTTTAAAGAGAAGGTTGATATAGATCTTCTTTTTAAAGATGAGGATTATACCCGTGAATTTGTCAAGGGTGTTATAGAGGGTGTTGTTGATGGTGAAATTAGCAATCTCTTTGCTGATTTAGCGGAAGAGGGTTTGAAAAAAGCTTCTTCTCAAGAGCTTCAATAAAGGATGATTTATGTTTATTAAAAATAACGGCGTAGCTATTGAGGTGAATAATGATGGTTCGTTCATATTCGCAGGAAAAACATATCATGATGATAAAAATCAGCATCTTAAAAACATTGAAGATAAATTAGTGGTGTTTGCCGATTCAAAATACTCCATTAATTATGATGACATCCCCAAAAGATTAAAAGAGAAGATTAACCGCACTCTTAATACGATATATTCTCATCTTGATAAGAAGAGAGATGAGGATGTTGTTGCATTAAACAGGCTAAAAGATTTCGGGTTTCTCGAAGATGATTATGAGCGCATAAAGCGCGTCTCAAAAAACATTAACAATATCGCTTTTGGGATGGGTTTAGGGAATGCCGAAGCATCTTATGATAGGTATAAAAAGCAAAATCCTGAAAATAGAAGTATTTTTGGGTTCCATAGCGCCGTCAAGGGTGATTTGAGCGTTGAGAGAGATAAAATCGCTGTTTTTGTTGAGAACTTTAAAAAGAAAAAGCTTAATGACTTTACTTTTTTTAGCGAAACGCTTCAAGACTTTGGGATTAGTGATACCAAAGAGGTTCTGTCGATATATAACGACAGCATAGATAGCGTTTTTGTAATTGGAACAAAAGATTACGCGGTTATTTCCGTGGCAAAAAAAGAGTTTATGGATCTGCAAGCGCAGGTTATAAAAGATGCTGTTGAATCCGGTTACGGGGTTCCTATTGACCTCCCTAGATTTGTCTCCCCTAGTGATAAGATTAACGATGAGACGATTAATCCGCAAAAGGTGAAGATGATTCGTCAATTTGATTTTACTAAAAATCAGGTAGGCTATAAAAGTGATGCTTTTATGTCTAATGGTGATATTTCACCGAAAGTTAAAAGTCTTCTTTCTGATAACATCAAGACTCAGATAAAAATTTTAAATATGGATACCAACAATAGTCTTGGTATGATAAATCTACAACTTATCAAAAATAACGGCTTTAGTTTCGATAAGATGAAAGATTGGGCGCTTTATAGTGGTGATAATGATATTATTAACCCGCAAAAAGCGATGGGGGTTGCTATTACCGGCTTAAAGCAGTGTAATAAGCTAGTTGAATGCGGGATTTTGCAAAGCTCAGATAATAAAAATTACAGCTTTACTACTCCACGAGCGCGGGAGATTTTACTAGAAAACCCTGCGGCAACATATAATGAGCTCGCGGATATTATGATTAAAGAGCATGAGATTACTTTTGCGGGGGTTGAAAAACCTATCAATAAGGAGCTCTTCGATTCTGAGAAGGCGGATTTTGAGGGGTTCCTTGATGCGCAGTTTAAGAGCTATTATGTCCCGCAAGGTTTAGGCATTGATGCGTTTAGAACGGATGCTTTGGTTGATGAGTCGCAAGAGAGGCAAAGAATGAGGGATTTTTATCCTGAGCTTCAAAGAGGGGCGGGTTTTGATGCCGTTCTTAGTGATTTTTTTGACAAAAGAGAGTTTGATTTTATAAGAACTCCTTCTCTTAATTTTAGCGATAAGCGGGTTGTTGATGCCATAAGTAAAGAGTGGAGTGGTGCTCAACAGCATAATAGGAATAACAAGAATGAAATCTCGCAAAATGATTTTATCAATATCTCCGCCGTGAAGTTTGACGGAATAAGCGTTAAGTCGCTCAATAATTGGAAAGAGAGTGTTATTGCGGCAAAGTCACTTAGCAAAGATGAGGCGGATGGTTTCGTAGAGGCTTCCCTTTCAAGAGGTGAGGCTCTGGTTCTTGCCGGGCTTATGGTAAAAGCCGGAAAGGATTATAAATTTTTAGATGGTTTTTCAAAAGAGATTTTGTATAAAAATTATAAAGAGAGTCTTGCGGGCTTGCAAGAGCTAAATAAGGGCGTCAAAGTGAGTAAGCCTGTTATGTCGCCGGTTAATACGGTAGATACCTCCGTTGGAGTTTTACAGAGCAATAGAGAGCTTACGGCGGCTCTTGCGGATTTTAATTACGCATGGTCGTTATCCGGGGATGAGAAATATAAGCGCATGATGGGTGCGGTTGAATTTGATTTGACTATAAAATTTAAAGAGGCTTATGCGACTGATGAGCATTTTAAAACTTTTGTTCATGATATGCTCAAAAGGGAAGATTCAACAGGGGTAAGAAATGCTTTTTATAATGATATTTTTGAACAGATGAGTGAAGAGTCTGACTCATCTATTGAAGATATTTCAAAAAATTTAACAGTAAGTAATGCTTCCGATTATTCGGCGTAGCGGAAGGTTTTTTATATGGCTAGAAATGTAAGTGGAACTGATAAGTTTGAGTTTAATGATATTCAAAGGAAATATACCGGCGAATATTTAAATGATATCTTAAAAGGGTTTTACCTCTTTATTCCAAAATTGGCGATTTTTACCTCTTTTTTATTTTTGATTTTCAGCGCGACGGGTGTTGCGGTTGGGGCAGAGCTTTTTTTCTTTAATGCGCTGCTTTTGTTGTTTGTCGGGTATCTTTTTTTATATATGATGGTTGATCAGCGGGCGAATGTCGCTTGTATTGGTGTTATCAATGAAGCTCGTGATTCACAGCTTAAGTATGTCTTTGGGATGAAACAAGAAAAAATTAAATATTACGCGAATGTTGGAAGTGTTGTTATGAATTTTTTAGGCAAAGATGCTAACGAGGCCGTTCAAAAAAATCTCGCTCCCTCTAATAGAGTTTATGATATGCTCATTGATAAAAAGACTTATACGATGGGGTATCTTTTGCCGGGTTCTACGGGTAGCGGTAAAACGGTTACTCTTAATACTACTGTTTTTTTACCTGCTATTAAATCCGGCAACGGTTTCTTTTATCTTGAAGGTAAGGGTGATAGACCTATTACCGAGGGGATAATGGGGTTTATTTATCAATACGGCCGCGAGAATGATGTTTTTATTCTTGACTTCGGAGCGGCTGCGAACGGCGGATTTACGAACGGGCTTAATCCTCTTGCTATCGGGAGTTCTAAGACTGTGGGTGAGCTTTTAAAATCTCTTATTGATGTTATGAAGGGTGATAATAAATGGGTTTCAGATATGGCCATTGCCTTTTTGGAGGCGATTTTGCTCCCTCTTGTTCTTCTTAGAGATATAAATTTAGTTATAGATCCGAAGCATCTGCAAAGTATTCAGTCTTATGACGATTTTGCGAAATTTGATAAAAAACAGTTCAATATTACTACTTTGTTGAACTATTTGAATTTTCAATCCGCTATTGATTTGCTTTATATGATGCAAAGAATGTTTAAAGATCCAAAATTTTTAGAGAGAGTTAACGCTACGCAGGAGTATGGAAGTTTAAAAAAAGATTTATCAGAGAATATAATCGGGCGATTATTGAGAAATCTTACGGGGCATAATATTGATGTGACGGCTCTTAAAGAGCCTGTTTACGCAAGTATGTCCCCTGATATTAAGAGAAATCACCCGAAGGCAACCGAGGATTGGATTAACGCGCTTGAGATATTCGGCGGGGAAAAATTTTACGGAAATATTTTTAATAAAGACGAAGCAGATTTTGAAGCGCTAACGGCGATTCAGACGGGTAAAATTATTATTTCTATTTTACCCTCTATGTCAGCTTCTCCCGATCAAAATGCAAAGATGGGGAAGATGATTACTGCCGTTGCCAAATCAAGCATCGGTTATATGCTTGAGCAGGGTTCTATTGTAGGGCAAAGAAAAGAGAAGAGCAGAGATAAGAGATATCGTCCTCGAAAATTGCCTTATGGGTATATTTTTGATGAGCCGTCGAATTACGCGAACGAAGATATTTCGCAGATGTCGAGTATGGTCCGCTCTATCGGAAGTGACGGCGGCGGTATGGCGATTATTTGGACGGGACAGTCAAGGACCGATATGGACAAAATTGATGATAATAAAAAGATTGCCTCAGAGCAGCTTTTGGCGAACCTCGGCTTTACACAGTGCCTAAACATTCAAGATCAGGGATGGAAGGATGTTATGGTTAAAAAGACGGGGGAGGGTTACGCTGTCCGTGAAAATAATTATGACGGGGTTAAGGGCGGGAACGAAGATGCTAATTACCGTGAATATAAAAGAGAAAAAGAGAAAAAGTATGAAGAAAACTTTTTTGAAAACAGCTTAAGACCGCAGACGGGGGAGAGTATTGTATCTGTAAAGGGTTATATTAATGAAGAGAAACTTGTCTCATGGTATAGCGAGGCTCCAGTTTGTGATTTGTTTATAAATAGAAATATAAGCTCTAGCAAGCTGATAAACCACTTTCGTAGTTTATCCCAGTCAGAAGAGTTTCTCGCTTCGCTTAAAGAGCGGATTGAAGAGGAGTTTGATGACTCCCTTATAAAAGATGATGGCTTGAGCCTGAGTTTTGAGCAAGAGGTGTTTAGTGCGTTGCAGCTTTTGGCGAATACGGCTTATCCTGCGCTTAAGGGTGCGGGGGATTTTACATTAAAGCTTCTTGCAAAGAATAATCCTAAAGCGCATGGGGATTATACATACTCTACTCATAATATTAATATATACAATGTTACCAATAAGAGCAGGGAGCATTTAATCGCAACTGCGGTCCATGAGCTTGCGCATCATATCGTATATAAGCTCACAGAAGATCATGGGCACCCTAAAATATTCTATAAAACTCTGCATGAGCTTTTAGGTTATGCGATGGGGCTGGAGGAGCTCTATTTTGATTATAATGAAGCTAAAGAGAAAAATATGATTGACAGTAACGATATTAGGCTTATGGAGAGATTTTTCAAAGAACCTAGGGTTACGAAAAGAGATTGATATGAATTTTAAAAGAGTTTTGATTTTGGTTTTTGCTTTGGCTCTCTTTAGCGGGGTTTTAAGCGCGGCGGATTTATCACAAAAGATAGAGGATATTTCGCTTGGGCTTTTTTCCGGCGGAAATGTTACTACAGCTAGTAATTTGAGTCTTGGAGATTTAGTAGGTGCTATTTTTATTGGGATTATAGCATATTTAACCACGGTAGTTTTTTTTATTATTGGGCTTGTTGGTGTCGGCGGCTATTTTTTTAAAGCAGCCGGTGGTGGCGGGGATAATCTTGCCGGTATGAATTTTGTGCGGTTAGCGTTAAAGCCGCTGCTTTGGTTTGTTGTCGGAGCGGTAATTTTTGCGACTTTTAAGATATTTCTTGAAGGATGGTATAATATTGATATAGGGAGTCGAATAAAATTCTTTTTTGAAGCGAGATATGACTCTTTGGTGGATAATTTAACCACTACGGGGGTTATGCTGAAATCTACAAAAACGGTTTTAACGATTTTAGATTTGCTGTCTAAATTCGCGTTTTGGAGCATAGTTGCTATTTTTATATTTCTCTATGTATTTGTTTTTGGTGTGTTTCTTTCTGTTTTTATTGAATCCGGGAATGCGGATGCCTCTATATTTAAAAAAATATTAGCAGGTGTTTTTACCGCGGTAATCTCTCTTGTGATTATTGGAATGTATAACGCGAATGTTTCTCGTGTAATGTTTTCAAAAAATCCTGTTATTGAAAGTGTTGGAGAAGTGCGCTCGATAAATCAAGGATTTACGAGTGCTATAAAAATTTGGGTGGAAAAAGGTCTAAAAACTTCTTAGATTAAGCTAGTTTTTATTATACTTTTATTAAGATTAGTTTGTTAGAAGTGTTGGAGATTTACAAATAGTGTAAATCTTTTTTTTACGAGAGTTTTTCATACTGTGTATGATTTGGTTTCAGTGTGAAGTGAAGTTTAGTTCACATTTAGTTGTTCATGGTTCTCACAAGTGTTAAATTTTAGAACCTAGCTTTATGCTGGTTGATTACTAAGTATAATTATATGTTTATAACGCTTAAATAAAGCTTAACGCAGGATATATAATTTGTTTTTCGCTTTGCGTTGGTGAGAGCTATGAGATTTTATAGCCCCATTTGGAGTTTTAATAAAAAAGGATTTAAAAGATGAAAAAGATTATAGTAAGTGTAGTTGCGTTGTCTGCGGGTTTGTTGGCGGCGGAAGATGTGAGTGTTTTAACCGGGTTAAATGAGAGCGGCGGTCTTGCCGGAGGAGCGCTTGGAATAGGTTTTGTTCACGCTGTCTTCTGGGTGCCTATTTTAGGATTTATTATTGCAGCGGGTGCCGTTATAGGGTTTTATTTTAAACAATTTAAACAAAAAGAGGACGGCTTATATAAGACGCTCGGTTCAATTGTTCTAGGAATTGTTGTTGGTGTTATGGTTTACGCCGGAGTGTTAAAAATCGTCGACGGGGTAATGCAAAAAGACGCTTGTGGCAAGGCTATTGTTACTGCGTATCTACAAGATAGCATAGCTAAGGGCTTAAATCCAGGAAGCCATACATTTGGCACAAAAATTGGCGAGGTGTCTTGTCTGCAATAGTTTGCCGACATGCCGCTTCTTTTTTAAGAAGCGGCTATATGTTTGATTTTATAACTTAAAAAGAAGAAAAAAATGTCAGAATTAAAACAAGTAAGTTGTTACCTTAATGAAAAACTTAAATACGCGATTGAAAAAGAGGTTATCCACTTTAAATACCGCGGGGTTGAAGAGAGGGCAACTATTAACAGAAATATGAGTTATATAATTGAAGATTTTATCGAAAAGCATAAAAAAAACATAGAGGCGGTGGCTGATGTTATTGTAAAAGTTTTGTCAATAGATAATTTTGATTCCGTGAGTCAAAAACGCCTTCTTGCAAAATTGGATATAAGTTTAAAATCATACCCACTAAAGCTCTCCACGGCTTTTTCAAAAAAGCTTGAAGACTTTAGAGTTGATTGCAATAGAGTTTTTGGCTTTAAGTTTACAAAAACTGGGTTTTATAATCTTATCTTACTTCATTACTATATTGAAAATAAAGTGGCCTTAGCAAGATTGGACTTAGACTTTTGGTCGCAGGATTATTTCAAGGGAGCAGAATCAAACGGAGAGTTTGGGGATGTTCTTAAACTATTCCACAAATTACTTGAGAAAGGGGAACCAAAATGACAAATTCGACGCTTATGCGTGAGATGATATTTATAGTTTGTAATAAAAAAGGCGGGGCCGGTAAGTCAACGGCTGCAAATCAGTTTATTGCGCCATTTTTGGCGGAAAATCTTAAATCCGGCGGTAAAAAAGTAAAGCTTATTGAAATTGATGATAACAACAACTCCCGCGCGGCTTATGCGGAATCGAAGTTGACGGACTCCGTTTTAATAGCCGATGCAGGAAAAGAGCTTGAGAAGATTTGCCTTAAAGAGTTTTCAATGGCCGGGAGAGAGTACCCTATAATTTTTGATATAGGTGTCGGGTATTTTGAGCAGGCTCTTGAAACGCTAAGCAATGTCCTCTTGGACGAGAGAGTCGTTTTTATCGTTCCTGCGAAACAATCGCCTGATGATGCGATTAACAGCAAAACAACGATTGGAAAAATTCTAGAGTATAATCCTTTAGCGAAGATTGTAGTTATCTGTTCAGATGCAATGTATGATTATGGGCAAGAGGATGATTTGCGTGAAGAGTTTGGTATTCTTTTTGGTAAATATATCAACACGAGAACAAATAAGTTTATGCAAACGATTTTTGATGATTTTAAAATCGGTGAAAATTTTGTTTCCATAAAGAAGAGTTCTCTCTTTATAGAGGCGGGCGTTACTTTTTTAACTACGATTTACGAAGCGGGGGAAATTGGCAAGACAATTCATAAGGGTGACGGTGTTCGCCATCCACTAGAGTTAGAAATTGATGTGATAAGAGAGAAGATTTCGGCGGAGCTTGCTAAAGAGAAGCCTAGTCAAAAAACGATTGACGGGTTAAATTCAGAGATTGAAATTTGTCGCACGAAGCTTGTTTTTTATAAGAAGTGTGCCAAATATTCTACTACTCATCTCTCTCCTATATTTAGGGATTTTGCGAAAATTTTAGATGGATTATTTCCGAAGGCGTAATGTTTCACCACAAGCGGGACATAAATAAGGAAAATGAAAATGAACAAAAATCTCCGCACTCTTTTTCTTAGAAAAGTTACGCTAAGCAACCCTCTTGTAAAAGAGGAGTTGCATAAAATATTGTTTCAAGCCTTGCCGCTCTGTGGCTTTGGCATACGAGATGATATTTATCTTCTCATTGCCTCTAAAAGAGACGAAATAAACCTTCGTCTCTTTTTTGCTAATCACTCAGAATGGAGCAAAGAGGAGTATATTTTGGTTGGAAAATATAAGTATTGCAATTTTTTCAGCCCCCTTGATTCCGCATTAGCTTTTTCAGAGACTATAGTCAAAAAAATTAATGCCCAGATTGCTGCCGCAGAGTAGTAAAAAGGTAGTTTCCCTGCGTTTTACTTTGTAAAAAGGCGTTGCTTGCTTAAGCCATCTTTTATTATAAACCTATTATAATTTATCAAGATTTTAAATTTTTTAAATAGGATATAAATATGGCAATTTTTGAACAAGAGTTTTCTCTTACGGATGTTCCTCTTCTCTCTATTGCTAATGTTGATTTAAAGTGTTTGGCTGATGAGATTAAAAAATTATCAGATACTAAAGAGATTGCAAATAAGGATTTTGCGTGATATTTATACAAGGTTCCACCCCTCTTTTTGTGTGTTTTTATTCAAAAATTCCTTTTTTGAAATACTCTTCTTTAAGCTATATTTTATTATACTTTTATTATAATTTAGAAAAAGGATGATTATGGGGCAGATATTTAAATCGGTTACAATTAGTTTCGCAGCGGCTCTCCTCTTCTTGGGGTGTGGTGCAAAAAGCAAGAGCGTTTCTTATGATATGGGCGGTAGTGTTAGAGCTAATTCAGTGGTTGGTGCTACTTTGGCACCAAAGGCGATAGATTTGACGGTTGCTAAAAAGCTTTCAACTGTTTTGACGGAGCTTGGATCAATCGAGGGAAGTGTCTATTTTTTAAAATCAGATGATTTTCAAGTACATGCTCTTGATAAGAGCTCTTCGGATTTGCTTAAGATAGATAGTTTTCCTGCGCTTAAGCGTTATATCGAAAACACTACAAGCTACACTATTGAAATCGTTAAAAACAGATTCATCCAAGATGATATGAAGGTTGTTAAGGTTTTTAATAAGGATGCCGTTAAAAACAGCCTACCCGGACACCACTCTAGTTTAAAAGAGGTTATTCAAAATAACAATGGGCTAACAACGACACAGATGGAAGGCATTGATATTTCAATGCCAAATACTCTTACTACAGTTTTAAAAAAATTATCAAAAATTACAAGGGAATCTTATTATTGTGAAGATGAAATCAATATCCCATCTTCAAATGTCAAAATAATTGGGCTCGAACATCTTGATCAATATCTTCGACAAGTTTCAGAATATGGACTGGTAATATCCAGAGATAGTGAAGATCCTTCAATTCCTAAAGTTATAAAAGTGCTCTCGATAAACCAAATAGTGAAGAGTGAAAAGTGAAATATTCAACTCTTATCTCTAGCTTTTTGCTTTGGAAAAATAAAAGCATAATAGAAGATGTTATATTTACCTCCGAGCTCATGGCGGACACATCACAAGTGGATGTTGCTTTAATTATGACAAAATATGCAAAAAAGCTGGCAGCGGCGAACCCTTTTGTTGCTAATGAGTTAATCTCAATCTGTAAAAGTCTTAAATCAACACAAAAAAAACATATAGTTTACCAAGGTTATTTAGGAGAAGATGTTATAACACTGCTGTCTATTGCGAATGCACAAAAACTAGCTTCGGGGCCTATTCTACAAGAATATGCCCCGATTAGGAAAATCGTAATTGAGAATGCAAAAACAATTAAAACAGCATTAACACTTCCATTGTTGCTTTCTGTCTTTGTTGTTTTAATTTTAGCTGCTGTTATTAGTAAGCTTTCTGCTGCTGAAAGTGTTATACAATTTTCCCCAATATCTGTTTTTTTAATGCACAATTTCGCTGTAATTAATTTAGTTTTCATTACTGGGCTTATGGCCTCATTTTTTTATATTCCAAAAAAAGTGCCTATTCTTTCAAGGATGTATAAAAAGCTTGATGCTTTACTTGCAATATCTCTTGCTTCTACAATGTTTAATATTGGTCTTGCTGCGAAAGCTGTTATCCCAATCATTAGGAAACAATTTAATATTACCAAACATCAAGATGGGCGGGGTGACATAGCAGAGCTTGCCCAGCTCTTTGAAGAGGAGAATTTTTTCTCCCTACTTGAAAGTGCAGATATAGAGCTTGCTATGGAGTATTCAAAATTTGAATCAGCACTTGAAGAGAAGAAAAATGACAAATTAGCAGATGCTAATCGCTTTGGAACCCTTATAGGTGATATAGTTAAAAATTTTGCTTTATTTGTAATGGCTATGCCAATATTTCAATTTCTTATAATTATTTTAGATTTAATTCAAAAATCAACATCAATGGCGGCACAATGAAAACACTTATTGTTGAAAAACCTCCATAAAAAAGAAATTTAAATCTTTGCTAGGCGGAAAAAAATAAAAAAAGGAACTAAAAATGAGACAAAAAAAAATAAAAACTTGCCATTCAATGAGGAATGGTCTTACTTTGATGGAGTTGAGTTTATCTCTTGTTATTGTTGGCGTGGTGTTTGTTAGTGGTTTATTCGCATTTAATAAATTATATGCCCCAACTGTGGCAAATAGTGAATTTGGAAGAGTGACACAACTTATTGGTGCTATTGAGAGAGCGCGTGGGGATAATATGGGGGCGTACCCAGCCTTAGCTGCGGCGACAGATGTTGCTGCAACTGCCAATCCGATTTCAAACCAAATGGGTGGAATTGCTAGTGCTACAGATCTCTTAGGATGGACATATGGGTGTGCGGCCGGCACTTCGTCTACAGTAACATTGACAACAGCTGCTTTTTCAACTTCAACTGTTGCCGATCTTGTTAGAACAAAAACAGCAAGTGCTTTTCCTCAGTGGGTTGCGGATGCGTCCGGCACTTCCTCGGTAACTTTTACACTATCAGGTATTGCGTGTAAATAATGGGTCTCTTACTTGTTTTTTTCTCTTTGGCATTAGGGGCTTTTGCTTCATTACAGCTAGTCTCATTGCCCAAGATTGATGTCAGTGGGAGGATAACAGGTGGGTATTCACCTAATTCTTCCTCTTTAGTGAACGAGTATGAGATCAAAGAAGTTGGTAATTATTCAGAAGATGGGAATCACAGTATTGCACGAAATGCTGACATTGCGGCAATCCGTGTTTGTCGCCAACTATCTTATGAAATGAAAGAAAAGTTTTTAGCTGGGGATATTTCCTGTGCATCTTATAATACGCCGGCTGTTTTGTTTGGGTTTTTGGGTGCATCTGGAACTTCAGGGTATGTTGATACCCTTTATGTATCGACATCTAGCCCAACATTAGTGTGTGCAACTGTGGAGCAATATGGTAGGTACATTTTTTCGCGGTCTTTACCTAAAGGGTTGATATTGGGAAAAAATGTAACTTATAATTTAAATGCTCTTAGTGCTGATAAGCCCGATCCGTGTGGGTATAATGAAATTGTTTATTAAAGGAATGTCGTGAGTAAACTTGGTGAAATTTTAATTTTAAAAAATCTTGTTTCTAAGTCACAAATAGACTCAGCGCTTGAAATCCAGAAAAAAAGAAAAGCTCTCGGTAATATTGTTTTACTCGGGGATATACTTCTCGAAAAGGGGGCTATTGAGAAACAAGATTTATATTCAGCCGTTCGCGAACTTGCACCTGATATTTTATCCGGTAGAGAAGCTGTAACGGCTTATGTAATGAGATGTATCGCTTTTAGTTTAGGGGATGGGTATTTACAATCCATATCATTTCAAAAAACTAATGAAATGCACCTGTTTGAAATCTTTGATAAGCTTGGGTATATGACATTTAAATCACAAAAAATATATATTACTGGGTTAATGAAGCCGTTTATTGAAGATTTAGAAGTAGGTGTCTTAGAAAAATTTACACGACTCCATGAAAATGGAAATCCTATATATTTTTATGATGGGAAAAAAGTACATATTGATTTTATCCCTAAGCTAAATCTAGGCTTACGACAAATAATTTTATCAAAAGATGAATATAACATTATTTTAAATTCTTCTGTAAAAGAGGTGCTTGAGCATGATAGTAAAGGCACCTTTAATGGGGAATTGCCTTATTCTGTGCATTCTATCGTTGCTGACGCATGTGCACAAAATTGTTCTGATATTCATATAATTCCAAAGACAACTGATTATTATATATTTTTTAGGATTGATGGGGAGTTTGTGTTACAACCAAAATACACACTGGACGCTGAGCGCGGTCGTTCTCTTGTGTTTGCATTTAAAAAACTTGGTTCAGGCGGCTCCTTTAGGGCGGACGATACAAGAGAAGTGAAGGATGCAAGGGTAACACTTGGTGAAACTTGTGGTGGTGTTGACGCTCGTATTGTTTTAAACCCAGATGGGCAACGCATGGGTGATGAAGAGTTAGTTGCTAGAATTTTTAAAACAAAAAAACTGGAAAGAATACCTCTCGAAGAACAAGGGTATTTTAAAGAAGATGTTAAGGTTATAGAACGGGCATTTAGGCGGAGTAATGGATTGTTTTTACTTAGCGGAGTAACCGGCTCGGGAAAAACAACTCTTGCAATGCAGCTACTTATGGGTGACACTCAAAGAAAATGGGAAACTATTGAGGATCCTATAGAATATATTATTCCAAATAAAAATATTTGTCAGCATCAAATAAACACACCGAAAGATGGTGCTACACTGGGTTTCAATGAGCTAGTGACAGGATTTAAGCGTGCGGACCCGGATGGACTTCTGATTGCCGAGATTAGAAGAAACCCGACGCTTCTTCTTGCTATTATTGAGGCCGCAAATGCTGGGCAGCTGGTCGTTTCAACAGTGCACATTAGAAGTGCATTTGAAATATACCGTGCGATGAGTGAGATATTTAAAATTGAATATTTCACAACTTCATCTCTAATTATTTTCTCTCACAACCAATTGCTCTTGAAGAGCCTTTGTCAAAACTGTCGTGTAGAAGATACAAAAAAATCTAATCATTCATCTCTTTTAAAATATAGAGATGAATTACCATATTTTGTTAAAGATGAGTTAAATGATTATTTAGAAAATCCATTTAAAACATATTTGAAAAATCCAGCCGGCTGCGCAGAGTGTGGCGCCTCTGGGTTTAAAGGCAGAACGCCGGTTTATGAATATTTTTACCCGGATGTAGATTTTATAAAATGGCTTCTTGATGAAGAGCCAGATCGTTATGAAATTGAAAAAAGAGTCTGCTCTGGGAATAATCGTCTTGGCGTTAATAAGCTTCAAATATTTTTGCGTAAATTAGAAGCCGGGATATTTGAAGCAGATTCTAAAACCATTGAAAAACTTATGTAAGGAAAAAAAATGAAAAAAAATATATCATACTCAATTATCATTTCGTCTGTTGCAGCTTTATTGCTTGTCGGGTGTGCAGAGAAAAGTAAGATTTTACCAAATATTGCATCCCTAAATGAAATTAACAACAAAACAGAGAATATTTCGGTTTCTGTTGTTGACATGCCGGTGCGCAAGCTAATAAAAACAGTTTGTGAAACAAATAGTCTATCATGCGATTTATCTATACAACCATCAGATAAATATGTTGCTACATTTACTTACAATGGGTTAGCTGAAGGAATTTTGCCAATTATTAAGCGCCAAACAGGTGTTGAATACTCATTTTTAGATGGTGTGTTATCTATCCAAAATAAAGATGAAATTACAATTTATGAAGATCCTCTCAAAAAATCATCATGCAGTAAAGATATTTCTATTTCTTTTAAAAATATGGCTGTGAATGATGCTTTTAAATATTTTTATGATGAATTCGGTTTTTCATTCAATTTTGATTTGCGACATTCTGCGGTCACTAAATCACCTGCGGCTGCTCCGCAAGCAATAGAATCTATGCCAATGAATTTTAAAAACGGCGCTGAACAATTGCAAAAACTGCCACACGGTAGTATTACTTTTTATTATAATGGCTGCGACCCTAGGGAAGCACTTCAATCTTTTTTAAGCTCACTGGATTATATGATGGTTGAAGCTAGAGATAAGGAATTTAAAATTCGTGATTATGATGTTGCGATGATTGACAAATCTGTTTATTATAATTATTCTCTTGGGGCCGGCAGCAGCGGCTCAGGAGGTTCTCAGACCCAGCCAACAGCTAGTGCTCCCGGTGCCGCTTCTGCACAACCTAGCACAAGCGGCGGCACTGCCGCGAATACTAGCAGCACTGTTTCTATTTCTGAAAATCCTCGCGCGGATACGGAAAATGTACTCCGACGCTATTTGTCAAGCAATGGAAAACTAGATTTTTCAATGCGCGGATATATAGTTATAGAGGATAGCCCGTCGTATGTTAAAAGAATAAAATCAATTATTTCAAAAGAGAGCGCTATGGAAGCTCCTTTGAATATCAGCGTAAATATCGTTCGTGTGGATCTTAATAATAATTTCAAAGCAGGGGTAGATTGGAATGCTGTTTTAGGTAGTGTTGGTGGGTTTAAAGATATATCTGTTTCTGGTTCAATGGCAGGCCTTGTAAATGGTGGATTTGCACTCAAAGGAAATTTTAAAGGTGCGGAGCAGGTTTTAACAATGCTTCAAGATTATGGAAATACTAAAATTGAACGCAGCTCATCTATCCGAGCGAAGAGTGGCTTCTTAGCTAGTTATGATGCTATAAAACCCGTTCCATATATTACAACAGGGTCAACAATTACCGGTGGTACAACTGGATTTGCTCAGTCATCTACAACCCCTATTTTTGAACAAGAAGGTGTGTCCCTCAATATACTTCCGAGTTTAAATATTGAACAAAATCTTGTTAATTTAGGAATTGATGTAACTGTTGCCGAATATACAGGGGATAAAAGTTTTGATTTAGGGGAGCAAGGTATATATACTCTTCCTGTTATTTCAAAAGACAAAGGACGCTTCGCTGTTCAAGCAAAACTTGGTGAGACAATTGTGCTGACTGGATTTAAAGTCAAAAGGGACAAACTTGGGAAAAAAGGTGTCCCTTTTGCTTCTCAAATACCGTGGGCAGGTGCACTTTTTGGGTATCAAGAAGATACTGATGAGTATAGTGAAATTTTGATCGTTTTAAAAGTCGATCGAATCAAGTTATAGGGGTAAATCATGAAAATTCATTCTAATATAATGACAAACAAAAAACAAATAGCGGCACTTGTTGTTGGGATTATAGTGTTGCTTAGTATGACTTACGCCACTTTTTTTACAAATAATGAGAGCGAGCAGCCAATTAAAACAACTAAAACCATAAAGGTTGCACCACCTCTAAAGAAAGAGGCTGTCTCTGTGGTGGATAGCCATATAGCTATAAACAAGGTTGCTTTGTTGGAGCAGAATTTAAGCTCTTCTGAGCTAAATGAAAATATTGATATGTTCTTTATTTCCAAACTGGATCCAAAATCCATCCCGGCTATTCCTGCCATCCAAGAACCATGCCCTAAAGCAAAATTACCCGAATTGAGAAGTCCATCATTACCACCAAATTTTCAAATACCTCCCTCTGTATCAAATGTTGTGGCGCCAGCGTCTCCCCCTTTGATTTTTCAGGTTATTACAATAAGTGGAATTACTTGTAATAATAATATGTGCAAAGCTAACACTTCACAAGGAAATGTTGTTGACGGCGGCATAATTGGTGGTGGGAAATTTATTCTTGAGCATATAGAGGCCATTACTATGCACGGCATAAAAACCGATAAACGCTTTATAAACTACTAAAGAAGGCCAAACCATGTATATTGGAAAATTTATTATCGGGGAACCATCCCTAGCATCCACTACAACTATTAAGGCAAAGCTAGGAAAAAAAATCATTTCTGTTAAATTTATTGGGTCTGAAGATAAAAATCATTTTTTTGATGAGCTTTATCCGTTTGCGATTTTGTGTTTTGACACAAACATAGGGAAAGCGTATAAAATCTTAGAGAAAGGTAAACTTCTTACAATCTCGAAAGTTCCAAAGACGGAAGACTCCTTCGTTATGGCGATTGAAGATTACGAAACAGATGCAGTGGAAGAAAGCATCCTGATGAACTTTTTCGAGGGAGACTATCGTCGTGAAATTAGTGATTCTTCGGAAACGATAGCAAAGCTTTATGCGCAAAGCAGTAATAAGGCTACTTTAATTTTTGTTGTCAGTATAATTATTGCACTGATAGGGGGGAGCCTTTTTTATTTAATACCTAATAATAAAATAGAAACCGTAGAGATAGCACCAGCACCTAATGAAGTTCCGCCCCCTCCTTTAACGCAATCAGAGGTGGTTTCTTTAAAACAGATGCTCTCTGTTGATCTTATAAATTATATTCATAATGAGGCTATTACTATTTCTAAAGACCCAAAATTAAATGATAAAGCCATCATCAAATCAATTTCTATTGTTTATGAAACAAATCACGATGCGGTTAAAATTAGAGGTACGATAGGATATGAATATGATTATCCAGTGAATAAAAGTATTTTATCTGGCAAAAGTACATACGCAAAGTCGAGCCAATTTTCTCTTTCTAAGAATAGAATTGATTTGTTGAATAGTCAAAAAATATCCCCAAACATTGAGTGTGTACAACAGTCTATTTTAATAGCTGGTGGCACCCAAACTGTTGTTGAGCGCAGCCCATTATTTATAAAAATTAAATATGAAAACATGCGTCCAACAACCTTTGTTACAAAATTAAAAGAAGTTATTGCAAGCTGCCCTATAGTAGTAGAAGCCGTTGGGATAACTTCCGGGAACCTTCAACTGTCAACCACTGTTTATATAGAGGATTTAAAATGAGAAATAGATCTCGCCACGGGTTTACACTTCTTGAAATCTCACTTGTTCTTGTTATCATGGGGATTTTGAGTTTGAATATCTCGAAATGGGTTGCTAAAACAGCGGATGATACAATGGTTAAAGATGAGTATCTAAAAGCATTTCAATTTGAAACAGGTATCAAGAATAGTTTTCTTGCCATACTTGATACTTTTGAGGGTGTTTGTGGAAATATCCCATCTGTGGCTACTGCTTCTTTTGCGTGGGGCTATGGCTCACCATCTTGCCAAAACACTTCACCTTTACCGGTTGTATCCGGTAGTGATATTGTTTATAATATAAATCTTGGTTCTCTTAGTGCCTCTGACGCCACAGGATTAAAAAACCGTATCAGTTCTGCATACGCGCCAATGTGTTCGATAAGCTCTTCAACGGCGACAAGCCTTACTTTATATTGTGGAGGGAGTTTTGAAAATCTACAATATGACACAGAAAGTGGCTTAGTAAATGAATACCACACACCTGGTGGAAACTTCAACATAATAGATACTCCAGTCCCTGTCCTCACTCTTAAACGCAGATATAGCGAAGGGGCTCTCCAAGAATCAAAAGTGTACAGACTTAATATAGTAGATGTTCTTCAACAAAGAGCCGCATATACTACAACAAAGTTTGAAAACATAGGCCGAACATTAAAAACTATTTATAATACAAAATTAGCATTAGAAACTGCTAATAAATCGCCGGATGGGCTTAACTCTATTGATGATGAATTAATCCCTTGGTTTTGGGAATCGTTTTCAGATGATAGTGCTATAGCATCAACAGCTATATGCTCTAAAAATAGCATAACAGGTGTTTGTGATAATTTAAACACTAATAATATATGGAGGTCTAATGCAGGGGATTCGTTATTGTGGTATAACTTAGTTATTGGCCAACTGTCCGGAGATTTTAAATATAGTGTTGATGGTTTTGGAAATGCGTTGCGTATAATTCCTATTATTGCGCAATGCGCGGCTTCAAACCTATCTCTTTGCTCTCCAACGCCGCCATCTCTTCCTGCGGAACCCTATACTACGAGCGCCATACAAACACCACCATATAGCACTTTGATTTATAGCAATGTTTCAAGTGGAGGGGTTGATTGTGCTGATACATCACTCTCGGCCCCTGCTGGATGTAGATATCTTGTTGTTTATTAAAAATAAAAAAAGGAATTAAAAATGAGACAATCAAATCATAGACAGTTTAAAGAAGGTAACGGCGAAAAAACAAAAGAAGTTTTTATGAAGTTTTTAGATGAAAGAGAGGCATGGTTTGGCCATCTTTTATATGGCATTAAATATGGTTGGCTGCAAAATGGATGTGGGATTACTGAGATTTTAATACGAGAAATGCAGCCGACAGCCGTATCAGTTTTAAAGGCATATTTACCTTGTTATGTTAAACATGGTGAACAAGAATTTTTGCCTACTAAAAACCAAATTATTGGTGTAGTGCAACGCTTTATTCCAACCACTATTCAAAAATATAAAGATTCGGACATGATTGGAGAATCTATTGATTTCGCAATTCAAGTATTTGGGCTTGGGACATTTCGTGTCAATTTTAGCTATAGTAATGACGGCGGTTGTCTTTCAATCCGCTATTTACCATATGATGTCCCAAAGCTTGAAGAAGTTGGGTATCCTCCTATTTATAGAAAGTTTATAGATACTATTATAGAAGATGTGTCTGTTAAAAGCCCCCCTGTTATGCAAGAAAGTTTTTTTATACAAATTAATGGTGATGCGGAAATGTGTTCTAAAAATCAAACACCTGAGATAAGTTTGATTTCAACATCTGTTCCGAGAGCCGGCGGGGGGCTTATTTTACATATTGGGCCTACAGGTTCCGGCAAGACTACCGCACTTGCGTCAGAAATTCGCCATATTGCGGATAACACTGCCGGTCTTATTTTAACTTATGAAGACCCTGTTGAATTTTTACATATTGGCACACAATCTCCAGTCGAATCATTTGAGCTTGGTAGAGATATTAAGGAAAATGACGACTTTACATTAGCAGAAATGGTTCAGCGTCACTCCTTAAGAAAAAATCCGGCTGTTATTATGTTTGGTGAAATGCGGACACTGGAACAGATGCGCACAGTGGTAGAACTTGCTAATCGCGGGCATTGGGTGTTTGCTTCTATGCACGGCAATACTGTTGTTGAAGCCATTAGCGCGTTAATGGCAATTTTTAAAGATGAGCCTTACATTCTTTCAAACTCTTTAAAAGCTGCTGTGGCTCATCGTTTAGCAACAAATTTAAAAGGGGAAGTAGTTCCGCTGTTTGAAATATTTATGCCAGATGCCGTGCGAACAGAGTCGTTAAGCAAAGGTGGGCTTGATGACCTCAAAAGAGCTGTAAATGAGAATCTTGGGGAACAATATGTTTCATTTGAAGCTTCTCTTCAAAATCTTGTTGAATCTGACAAAATTACTTCTCATGAAGTTGGTCGCATTAGAAAAATGACACTCGGCAATATAACAAATAAGGATGTATGATGGACAATGATAAGAATGTAAAACACATTAAAAATGGGTATGAAATCCCTATGAGCATTATATACGGTTGGCTAAAATTACTGCATGAAAAAACAAACAATAGAGATATTGAACATGCGCTGCGCACAGTAAAATTTATAAATTCCTCTAAAGAGGAAAAAGAAATTTATGTGACAATTAAGAATATTTATTTAGCAGAGATGAACGGCGATTTAAACCCTTCTCCCTCTATGCGTGATATTTATACAAATATTGATGATTATATTTGTAACTAAAATAAGGAGAAAAAAATATGTTAAAACAAAATATTTTATTTTTTATGCTGTTTTTTTGGAGCTGTATTTTAGATGCTGCCGACTATCTAGTCCCATACGAATATGATAATATGTTGCAAAGCGTAAAATCTCAAGGGTATGGTGTCATTACTCCGGCTTCCGGAGTTGGTTCAACAAATTACACTATAAATGGTGTAAGCGCCCAATATCAGTGTCTTGCGGATATCCCAAAAATCTCTTGTCGTTCCGCTACAAATGTTATTTATGCGAATGTGTCTGAGGTAATTTTATTACACTCTCTTGGCGGGATTGTTCATAATTTTGGAACAGACCTTCGCACTGAAGACGGCGGCTCATTTTGGCGGGTTTGTGGCGCCGCAGTAGGAGGCTTACTTTCAGATACACTAGAAATGGATGGAAATACGGTTGTATATACGCCGAATTCCGTAAAATTAGTACAAAATTATTTTACAAACAGTGCAGTTACCCCTGCTGGGTCTTATATGGCTGTTAGTTATCAGCAAATATGTAAATAAGAAGGAAAAAAGATGAATTTATTTAAAGTTATTTTAATGGGCGCTGGTTTTGCTGTGTGTGTGTGTGCTGACGGAATTAATGATCCCGCTAAGAATCCAGCACCTACTGTTTATTCAAATGAGGTATTGGCTGGGCAGCTATTATTAAGCACTCTCCCAACAGCCGTACTTGGGGATGCCTGTAATGGCACCACAGAACTTTTTGCTGTTACTTCTGACAATTCTTCGCAACTTGTTTGCCAATCCGGTAGCTGGGCAAAGCCGTCTGTTACTGCTAAAGTTGTGCAGGAAAATTTGGATAGTTATGTAAACCGCCGAACTTACCCTGCCGATGAAAGTAATCTAGCTCCCTATGGGTTTTGTGTTAATGATTGTAATAATATAGATTGTACCTCCGGTCAAAAAAATTGGATAGTATACCAATATCGAATTGTAAAAGTTGGTGCAAACTATAAGCTTCAACAACAAGCTCGATATTGGTGGGTTAACGCATGGCGTTGGAGTGGTTGGAGTGATTTGGCATTATCTGCTAATAATGATTTTTATACCGGATCTAATGTGCAACATTTTGTTGCAACCCCGGCAGGGTTAAATATGAGTGGTGAGGGTGGCGGTGTACAATGGCACTGCCTTTACCCATGGGGGGAGTAGTGATTGCCAATCCGGTGCGTGGGTGAAGGTCATTTCCGGTAATAATTTAAACTATGATACCATTTGTGCTGCATCACTATCATACCCATATGCAGAAAAATACTGCTTAAATTCAGGAAAACGATTACCAACAAAAACTGAATTGGTAATTACCACACTATTGAGTGCAAGGAGTAAACTGTACAGCAACAACACTTTCATTTGCACTCTGTGTAGCTCCACCATTATCCCAACGATAATTCAAATTCCCATTTGTTATTTTTCCGATGGCTCTTATTAAAGTGTCTGTTTGACCAAAGCACACAGAATTTGTGATAACTTGAGCTACGCTCTTTCCGAAACAATTCATATCCATATTAAATGCAAAGAAAGTGCTTCTAAATTTCCAACAAGTATTATTTCCCCCTCCCGCCTCTTCCCACGCACCGGATTGGCAATCGGCTACCTGACACAGCGTACAGCAAAATCAGAATTATCAAAAAAACCAGAATAAGTTCCATAGGTGGATGACGAACCATTCCAAACAGTATGGGTGTCGTCTCCCATTCTCGTAAAGCTACCACAGTCCGGGATGGGTGTGGGCGCGATCATTATCCGATCATAAATAGAAATACCAAAGTCACCCCAGTCCGGAAGATGATACCCTTGGGCTGAACAACGGTCTACTGCTGCGGTATAAGCGTATAGCCCTGGTTCGCAGGTTGTTTTATAACATCCTGTTGTTGCTCCGGCAATTACTATTGGGGTTTCATTAGCTGCACAGGTAATTCCACCAGTGACCTTCACCCACGCACCGGATTGGCAATCAACGCAATTCAAGCCATTTGTTTATTGAACAACTAGAACCTTTCGTTACGGAGTAGTTTGCACCTACAGGAATAATAATTTGGTCTGACTGTGCCAAGCCATTACTTCCCCATATGCCTGTATAAATAGCTGTACCATTAATGTAGATAGTATTTCCTCCATAGCCACCAGTAAATGTTAAACTGATTGTGATCGGTTTACCTGTACCATTCGTGTATATATCATTATAAGCCCTTGAAGCTGTTACATCTTGCCATGTTTGGCCATAGCCTATTCCATCTCCACCCGAAGCCGAACTCCAAACCCCGGATTGGCAATCGGCTTAATAGCAGGTTCGTGTATATATAGGGGTACTGGTTCCGTATGCGTAGTTGGTTATTTTATAGTCTGCTTGGATGTACCCAGCTGGACATAAAACTGGTGTATACCCAGAAAAAGGAATTCCTTGGATATAAATTGGAGATTTTCCGCTTGATATATTGCATGTTCTAGCATAGATATACATTGCGGTTCCGTATGCGTAGTCGACTGGCTTGTAGTCTACTTCTGTCCAGCCACTTGGGCATAATGATGGAGTGGCTCCGATTGTTGGAATGCCGAGTAATCTCATAGTAACCGCTCCGCCCCCGCCAACCGCTACCCAGCTACCGGATTGGCAATACTATCTTTAAATATGTGTAAAAATATAGTCGCGAAAAATTTACTAAATAGGTGAAATATATTTTATCTCAGTTTTTTTTCTGTTTCTTACATTTAGTAAATTTATTGGGCTTGGTAGTGGTGGTGTATGACCCTCACAAAGCATATTTACAATCTTTTTTAATAAAAACGCTTGGGCTTCCTTTATAACTTTATTTTCATCCCTCCCTGTTGTGCTTATGTCTATAAAATCTGGAAAATCAATAGTTATTTTTTTAGATAAGCGGGTAATTATAGCAGGATATGGTTGGAAATGTTCTTTTAAAAGGGCCCGCGTTTTTCTTCCTTTTGGCTTTGGGTCTAATTTATCAACAAGTTTGTAGCTTTGAATATGGGCATAACGCTTTAACATGGACATACTTTTATGCCCAGAAATTGTTGCTACTTCAATACTATTCAACCCTCTTTCGAGAAGCGAACTGATTGCGCAGTGGCGCAAATCATGAAAATGAAAATTTTCAATCCCTAATGAGTTGATGAAGTCTCTCCATGTGCTTTTTATCCCCGCAGAGGTATAGTTAAATATTTTTCCTGTTTGTCTGGGGGTAAGATAAGTTCTTAAAATTGTAAAAGCTGCACGACTTAAGGGCACTTCCCTGTGGTCGCCGTTTTTTGTTATTGGTAAAAAAACTGTTCGTTTATCCCAATTAATATTTTCCCATAATAAAGCAAGAATTTCACCTTGTCTCATTGCCGTTTCTAATGCAAGTGTAATAATGGCATAAAATTCAATATTTTGGTGTTTAAATGCTGCGCGAAGCAACGCTTTCTCTTCTTGTTGCGTGAGCCTCCTAGCTCTTCCTGGGTTAACTTTTGGTTTTCTAATCTTAAGAACTGGATTTTTTAATATATCCATTCCCCACTCAGAAATAGCGGTGTTAAAGATATGGGATAGCAGCATAAGTTCAAGTTTTACGGTTGCCCCGGATAGCGTTCTTGTTGAATCATGAGGGTGTGGGGTTGTTAATCTATTATCCCTGTAAGATATAATATGTATAGGGAGTATCTCATTGAATAAGAAGGTGCCTAGCCCATTATTTAAAGAACGAATGCGATAGACTTCTGTTGAGTAGCTTTTTTTATGAATGGAAACAGTTTTTAAATAGAAATCTAAAATATTTGACATATTATCAGTTATAGAAGGGATTGTTACCGATAACATTTAGTAATCTTTCTTCAAATTTTTAAATACCCGCTATTAATAATTTATTATAATTATATCTTATTTTAAAATTTTTATGATTTGTTTTAAGTTAAAATTTATTATAAACCTATTATAATTTGTTGATATGCAAATTTAACATAGAGGTACAAAAATGTTGACTGTAAATACAAAAGGTGGTAAAGCCTATATTAATGGGATTCTCCCTAAAACAAAATGGGAAGATCAGCTTCTTAAGGCGGGGTGTACCGCGACAAAAACTGGAGATTTAAAAATCCCGGATGGAAAAAATCCGAAAGAGTTTTTAGTAAAGACTTTAGGTGCTGAAAATTTAAAAAAATATGGTGATGTAACATATAATGATTTAAGTAATCCTGCTGCAAGTAAAGAAGCTGGAAAATCGGCTCCTGCTGAGAGCAAGGGCGAGAAAAAAGAGCATGCGTTCGAGGTCGTAGAGAAGGGTGAAAAAGCCTATATTAACGACATTAAAGAAGACAGTAAGTGGCATAAGCAACTTATCGAGGCCGGTTGTACCGTCACTAAAACAGGCGGGTTATTAGTCCCTGAGGGCAAAAAAGCATCAAAATTCTTAAATGAGGTTTTAGGCAAAGAGAACATGCTTAAATATGGCGGTTACTCTTTGGTAAAAGATGATGCTGAGGCAAGTAAAAAAGCGGAACAGCCGGCTTCTGCTGAGAACGGAAGCGTACAAGTTTTTATGGATAAAGACAAAAAAGAGCCAACTATGGTTATTGTGGGTCTTCACAAAGAAGATTCCGCAGCTCATAAAATTATTAAAGAGGCTGGCGGTCGTTTTAAAGACGCCGAAACAAATCCCCACTGGGAGATTGTTAATCCAAAGGTTACGGCGAATATTTTAAAAGCAAATATATTGGCGACGATGGTGACGACTGCTCCGGTCGAGGAGAGCAAGAGCGAGAAAAAAGAGCATGCGTTCGAGGTTGTTGAGAAGGGGGATAAAGCCTATATCAACGACATTAAAGCCGACAGCAAATGGTATAAGCAGCTTGTCGAGGCTGGTTGTACCGTTACTAAAACGGGCGGGCTATTGGTCCCTGAGGGCAAAAAAGCTTCAAAATTCCTAAATGAGGTTTTAGGCAAAGAGAACATGCTTAAATATGGCGGCTACTCTTTGGTAAAAGATGATGCGGCGGCGAATGCCGGTAAAAAAAAAGCAGCAGTCGATCCCGTAAGTGAGCTTATAAACAAAGAGGTAAAAGATATGACGGTCGGGGAAGTTCATTCTGCGATGAAAGAGCTTGACGCCAGTCTAACACGCACTCCTGGTATGTCACAGAGCTAGGGGTTTAGTTTTCGGCGGTTTTTTACCGCCGATATATTAAAATCTTTTCAATAGCGGTTTTTTTGACTGTTGTTTAAAGGGTTTTTGGTTTTATGACATCATTATTAAGCAGGGTTTTATTATAATATTCTTATAATTAATGAAATTATAATCAGGATTTTGCCATGATTGACACACTTGAAGATTCAAACTTATCACCTCAAGAGATTGATACTCTTGAGGATTTAAAACCGCATTTGGATGAGATTAATAAGTATCGGGACTATCTTTTGGCAGCGGATTTGCCCGATTTGCCTCTTTATTCAAACATAGATTCCCTCTCAGAAATTGATTCCCCTGTTAATATCATAGATGCGATAAAGTCGGATATCAATGATTCGGCAGCGCTTTTTGAGAGTATTGCTATTACGCTTTCAGAGAAGAATCACCCGTTAGAGAAAATTATCACTACGGATGGTGCAAAAAGAGAGATTACACTAGGTAGGTTCTCTTTTAGAAAAGAAGGGCATAGGTTTTGGGCGGGTTATAATGGCGGACCGTTCTCTTCCTCTTCTCGTGCAGAGATTCTTAAGGCATCTAAAGAGCTTTTGTCTAAAACAACTACGGGGTTGTACGCCGGCAACATGAAGGATGAGATTTTTGACTCTGCGGAAAACAACTTAAAAGATTTAACATATGCGATGGATCGTGCGTATGATAAAAACAATAAATATGATTATGCTAGATTGTTTGAGCAGAGGGGGAGAATTGCGGATGTAATTTCATTTACTCTCGTGAAGGTAAAAAGAGAGATTTCTGTTGTTGAGTCCGATACTGAGATGAAAACAATTTTAGAAGAGATAGCGGGCAGAGCAAATGCTAGAGCAAATGATATCAAAAGAGACTCCTTAGTAATCTCTAATTTAGATGAAAATAGCGGGGCTGCTATTTTGCAGAACCCACAGAGAGTCGCAATTCCTCCGGAATTTATGAGCACACTTGGCAATATTCGCAGTATAAAGCATGTTGAGCTTGACTCTAACAGTGATTTAGAGAAAGTTACTGCTCTTTTAAGAGAGATTGAGGGCGCAAATATTGCGACTAATGAGGCATATACTTTTAAAGTTCGTTACTTGGGAAGGCATAATGCCTACGGTATCTATTTCAAAGAAGGAAGAAACCTAGACGGCGTTGTTGAAAATATGAATCAGGTTATCGTTGATATACGATACCCTTTTAGTTTTATTCATGAGCTTACACATCATATTGATTTAACAGGTCAAATTGAGAACAGAGATGAGCTGACATATCTGCTTGGTGGTTATAATAGTTATGATGGGGTTCCTAGCAGTAAGATTGCATACTACTCCAATGATGCGGAGCTTATTGCTAGAGCAGGGGAAGTTAGCTACACTCTTTATCAATCAAAATTCAAAGAGGTTTTAGAGCTTTTAAAGGCGCAGAGAGATGGTGATAGCGAAACCGTTTCTAGTCTCAAAAAAGAGCTTGGAGTGGAGTTTGATGCCACGGAAGAGAATTTTTTTGAGATAATGGCTGTGAATTCTAAAACATCAGGGCTTTCAAAGTCTCTTGATTTTTATGTAGAAAACAGAGGGATATATTTTGATTTAAAAAATAGGACTATTGAAGAGCTTGGGCATATGTACTCCACTTTTCAAAATCTTCTAAACTTTGAAGATAAGATTGATTTTATTGCGGAAAAAACCACTCTTGGTGAATTTTCAAGAGAGAATTTATCACGCTCGGTTTCTTATATAAAAAGAGAAGGTCTTGAAAAATATACCGCGGAAGATTTTTTCGCAGTTTCAAGAGCGATAAGAGATGGGCGTGTGACGAACATCTCTCTCGATGAGCTTATTGATGATTACGCCGCGCTTGAGAATTCAAAGCGTGGCGTAAAGCTTGGTTGGGTTATGGGAACAATCGCGAATAAGGATCAGAGATTAAGACATGGTTTTTTAGCTATTGATACCTATAAAGAGCTTTACGCAAAAGGGGACAAGGTAAATGGCTACTGCCTTTATCCTACGATAGGCAAAGATGCTATTGTAAGTAAAGAAGAGGGTGAGTTTTTTGAAGTTTTAGCTAGAAAAAGTGGGGAACACTCTCTTCTTGGAAATATTTTTGATAGCGCAAGCCGTGCAAGAATCGCTCTCTCTATGGAGAGTGCGGATTTTGCGGCTCTTTTGAATGAAAGTTCAGAATCTAATGTAAAAGTTTTTACGAAAGATTGGTTTTTTAGACATATGCTCCCGCAATATGCGGATATCGCGCCCGATGTCTATACTAAAGCCAAAGCTGTTTTTGAGGTGATTGAGCCGAAAAAGTTTGAGAGCACTATTTGCGGGCTTGCTCTTTCATATATAAGAGGGGATAAGTCCGCTCATGAGTATGGGCTTAAGCTTTTAGGAATTGATTCTAATGCTAAAAGCGAGGCTTCTTCTCTTGCTAATATGGCTGTCTTAAATAAATGGTATGGAATTGCAGAGGCTTTTTACGATAGAGCAACGGAGGCGATTTTTAAGCTAGAGTTGATAAAGTTTGCTAAAAACAGCGGGGTTGAACTTAACGGTGAATTCAAAGAGGATATAGCTGTCGTCGCGAATTTGACAAATCTTAGAAAACCTCTTTTTTCTAAAAAAGATTTAGCCGTTATTCTTAAGGATTGTGATAGTGAGGTTTTATCCTCTAAGATTGAAAAGTATAATGAAGATTTATCATTAAAATATGATGATGAGTATTTGAAAAAAGTAGCATACTCTGATTACTCTATTAGCCGTCGCCGCATTAACGATTTTAAGCCTTCAAAAGAGTTTTTGGAGAGCGTGAAGGGTATTGAGAATAGTCTTAAGGGCAAGAAGCCTGATGTAGTTACCGGAGAGAGTAAAAAAGAGCGTTCCAGCGATAAAGGTGTCGATAGAGAGACTACTTTGGAAAAGAGTGTGATTGACGATTCGGCTGTTGGCGCTGTGGTCGGCAAGAGAGCGGATTTGTCGGTTAGTGAGAAAAAGGGCAAAAATAAAGAGTTGAACATTAAGAGTAAGAGTGGTGATGTTTCGGGCGGCTTAGATTTTTCTTCACTTTTAAAATCTGCTGAGCTTAAAGATTTTACTCGAACGGATACCGGAGAGAGTATTAAGATTTTTACTATAATTGATAAATTGAGTAAAGAGCAATTTAAGGATTTTGTTGCCTATTTGAAAAAAGAGGGGATTGGATACTACTCTAATATTGCCAAAGGTTTTGTTATTAATAGAGACAAAATCGGGCTTTTAGGAGAGAGCAGGGAGGCAGAAGTTGTGGTTGAGCCTGTTTTGGAGAGAGTAGGTGATATAGATTTGGCTATTGATAAAGAGTTGAGCATTGGAAATCCTAAGTATGCGAAAGCCTCCACAAAAGAAGAGCATAGTAATGAGAACCAAGATGACACTATTGGCGGCATGGCTGTTCTTACTTCTTCTTCGACTATATCTGAAATAGATAGTTTTTTTAAAGAGACTGTTTCTTCTTTTAGCGGGGATTTGCAGGCAAAAGAGATTTTGCATCTTAGAGGGAGTTATCGTGCTTTTGTCGGTGATCTCTTTGCGATATACGATGATAGGGCAAAAGAGGCGATTATTAAAGAGATTTATACCCTTAAGGCGCTTAGCGAGGGAAGTGTTGCCGAGATAGCACGGGGATGCGCCGGTGAAACTGCTGCGGTGAGCAGTCGTTTTCAAAAAGAGTTCGGGCAAGAAAATTTAAGTTTGAATATACAATAAAGGATTTTTAATGACAAAAGCAGCGCAATTAACGGTATTGGATAAGCTCCTCTTTGAGATTGGAGAGCTTTTTTGTGAGAGTGTTAATGATAAATTTCCTCAGGAAATTAAAATGATACACATTTTAAAGAAAAAAATTGAATCTAGCAACTTTGTTGGCCGGTACATAGATGATGTGAAAAAAACGGTTGTTTTTGTTAAAAAATCTCTTGATTCGTGGAAGAGAAAATAATATTTTACTTTTCAAAAAAGAGCACATAGGGTATAGCGGATTTGCTTGACCGTTGTTTGATTATCAGCTTATATATAGCTGAAAGATGAAATATAAAAGCCTATAATATGGGGTTTCGTTAAATAGATTTGTTTGATTTCTAGTTTAAATTTATAGGTGTGGAGCGGATGAATGATGTTAAAGAAGCTTTTTTTGGCTGATTCGTCACAAATATGGCACTGTTTTTTCGTACATCTATTAAAAAAAATGATATAATAATCACAAATATATTATAATGATTTGGTTTAAGAATATTTTTATTATATTTTTATTATAATGTTTAACTATGTTTACAAAAGGGAACCGATATGAAAAAACACGCTCAAGAAGAGCTTCTTGTCTTGTCAGAAAACATTGATGTTGTTGCTGGGAAAATGTCAGTGGGCAATCTTTCTACTTTTGGTATGAAGTGTGCAGAGGAGCTGTTAGCGACTCTTATTAAGATTAAGTCTTTCTTGGAGGTAGAAGAGAGTGATGATGCGCAAGTCGATATCATAATAGAGAAGCTCCCTCTCCTTTATATTCAGATAAGAAAAATCAACTAAACGGCTGAAAAAATGTCTAAAGATAACGATTGGGATGACTTAGAAGACGAAAATACCGAAGAGGTTCTTGAGGAAGATGGTGAGGGGACTGATTTCACCGGCGACTTAGAAGCTCCCGGAGAGGTTGATAAGGATTTTCCAAAAGAGGAAAAAGTAGAGTTCAAAAAGCCTCCCGCAGAGAATGAGGCTATTAGAATGATGTCTACATTCAATAGCATCTATGAAGCATCTACTGAGCTTGCTACCATGGTTAATGCCGTGCTTAGTGAAGTAAAAAAAGTTATTGAAATAGGTGATAAAAAAGCCGTTGATATAGGTGTTGTGGCAAAAGAGTATCAGGCGGCTTTTCTTAAAATTCAAAAGGTTCTCGAAGAGAGCCCAAAATCCTTTGAAGCTGTTAAGCATATAGCCGATGAGATTTCATCTATGAAAAATGAGCTTGTTGAAGAGTTTGATTCATTAAATAAAAATATTCTTTTGGCTCAGGATAAATATGTCGGGAGAATTGATGAATCAACCAAATCTCTCTCGGTAGCGTTGAGTGAACTTTCTAAAAATATAAACATTGAGCCTCTTATTCAAAAAATTGAAAAAGAGATGGGCGCTATTGCAAAAAAATCTGCTTTAGAAAAAATCTCTAAAATTTTTGAAAACTTTGATAAATCCTATTTTGATATTGCTGCTAATATTGAAATGCTTGCCGGCAAAGATGGGAAAGAAGGGTTGCTTGAAAAATTAAATGATGAAATTTTAGATATAGAGAATAAATATAAGAGTATGAAAAAAGGGTTAAATACTTTTGGTATTATTACCGCTTTTTTACTAGGGGGTTCTCTTGTTTTTGTGTACTCTTTTTATGTTATGTCAAGCAGCTATGAGAGAAAACTTGCAGCGCAGAGCTTAAAGGTAGGCGCGGAGTGGAGTGATAAATATGAGACGCTTAAGTCCGGTTCAAGAGCTTATTTAGACTTTAAGAAAAGGTATAATCTTGGGGATAAAGAGGATTTTGGTATCTTTGAAGATACTAAAAAGCCTTATTTTTCTTTCGATCCAAAAAGAAAGCCTTTTAGGAGTGGTGATAAAGTTTTTGTAGAGTTTGATTAAAACGAAACCATTAAATAAAAAGAGTTGCTATGAAAAAACTTATTCTTACTGAAAAAATAGACGCGGGGTGTCAAGTTGCGGAAGCTCTTTGGCATCTTGGAGTAAAAGAGGGTGATTTTAGTGATAAAGCGCCTTCGATTAAGAGTAAAAGCGGTAAAAAAGGGTATCTTGTCGGCGGGGAGTACACTATTGTCTGGACGAACGGGCATTTAGGGGAAGATTTAAAAGCGGGTGAGCTTAAGGAGGGGTATGCTTTAAACTTCTCTTTTGATTCAACTTTTGATTACACTATGCCCTCTCTTCTTAGTGATATGAAGAGAGCCGTTAAGGCGGAAAAGAGGGCTATTGCAAAGCAGATTAAAGAGATAATCGCTAAAAATAGCTTTGATAAGATTTATATCTGCACCGATGGGGATGCAGAGGGGGAGCGTATCGCCCATGATGCACTCTTTGAGTTCGGCGGGCTCTCTAAAAAGAGTGATGTCCGCAGAATGTGGGTTACGGGAGCTTTTAACACCGCGAAGGTTGTTGAGCAGCAGTTGAATGATGCAAAGCCTTATGATGACAATAAATATAAGTGGCTTTTGGATTCTCAAAGGGCGCGCTCAAGCGGGGATTACATTCAAGGCATGAAATCAACGAAGGTTTTGGTTGATGTCTATGGTGCGAAGCTGTATAGCGGGCGTGTAAAAAATACTATTGTAGGGCTTATTGGAGATAGAGAGCTTGAAATTAAAAATTTTAAGCCGAAGAGTTATTATGTCATTAATGGCTCAATGGGTGGGGTTACGCTGAATCACTTCTTCTATGAAGATGTGGATGATGTCTCGGCGGCCGGTGAGATTGTTACGAAAAAAGAGAGAACTACACACTATTTTGATGTTGAAAAGAAAAATGGTGTAGTTCGTGATATTGAACAAGCCGGTCTAAGAGGCGTTGTGAGTAAGTATGAGACAAAGAGGTCTTCTACTAAGGCGAGGCCTCTACCGCTTAGCGGTGATGATTTTAAATCCATTATGGCCAAAGAGTATGGGCTCTCGCTTGAAGATGCGGGGAATATTTTACAATATCTCCGTGATGAGGGTTTTACAACTTATCAGGGAACTAACGGCCGTTTTTTCTCTAAAGATGAAGAGGCGATTGTTAAGATTGCATACAATACGGCTGTTGCCGTTTTTGCAAAAAATGAGAGTTCTAAACCCTCTGTTTTTTCGTTAGAGGCGGGGTTGTTTGATGATGCGAAAGCTAAAAAGCAGAATCACCCGCCGCTGCATTTGACGGATAAGGTTCCTTCGGAATCTGATTATGAAAAATGGGCTTCCTCTAAGCTCCCAAAGGTAAAAGAGGGGTATGAACTTATTGCAAAGAGGATTTTGGTTCACTTTTTAGAAAAAGATATTTTTGATGCGGTAAGGCTTGAGGTTGTGATTGCCGGCCATAAATTTGATGCGATCGGCGTTAAACCTCTTAAGCAGGGTTGGAGAGAGTTTATCGGCGATAAAAAAGCAAATAGTTTTTTTGAGGTGGAGCTTAAAGAGGGGGCTTCCGTCACTCTTGATAAATATAATGTCATCGCTAAAGAGACAACAAAGCCAAAGCTTTATAACGAGCAGGAGATTCTTGAAACTCTTATGAATGTGAGTAAGGTTCTAAATTCACAAATTGATGAAGAGGCTGATCCCGAAAAAAAACTTCAATTAAAAAAAGCGAAGAACATTCTAAAAGATGTTGAGGGTATTGGTACGGATAGAACTAGAGAGACTATTTTAAAGCAGCTCTCAGAAACGCTTTTAAAAGTCTCTAAAAAAGAGATATCTCTTACTGCTGACGGTTGGACGCTGTATAATTCTCTGCCCGAAGAGTTAAGAAGTGTTCTTTTTACTGCCGTATGGGAAGAGGATTTTGAGAAAATCAGAAGAGGAGAGCTCTCTTATGATGAAGTCGTAGATAAGATTGATACGCATGTCAAAAAATCGGTTCGATTTATTATCGAGAACGCCGATAAATCAAAAATAAAAGTTTTTAAACCTGTTGAGATTATTAAAACCGGGCTTGTATGTCCTGTTTGTTCCAGTGAGGTAGTTGATTCCGGTGAGGTTTTCAAGTGTGAAAAGAATCTATTTAAAGATGGCAAACAAAAAGGGTGTAAGTTTATGATTTTAAAAAATCAGAAACTTTTGGGTGCCCGTTTTAATACTAAGCTTATCGGGCGATTATTAAACGGCGAGGTTTTGACCGGTCCTAATGGAAATAGCGTTCAATTGGATTTGGAAAACAGCTTTTTTACTAAAATTATTTATGCAGCGGGGTATGGCGGCGGTGAGAGTTGCGCCGGCGGAGATAGCGGTGAGCTGGTTGAGACTGAGAAGACTTACCGTTTGGGAAATAAGTTTTGTTTTAAAGAAGCTTTTGGGAAGAAGCTCTCCAAAGCTGAGGCTACAAAACTTTTGAAAGACGAAGAGGTTACTCTCAAGAGGGTTTCAAAAGCCGAAAAAGAGTATAAGGTTACGGTCTGGCTTGAAGAGGGTGGAAAACTCGGAAATAGTTTTGGTTAAGGATTATTTTATTATAAACCTATTATAATTTATTGAAAATATAATTTAAAAGGTTTGTAATGAGAGATTTTCAAAATCTGTTAAGCTTAAGTAAGCAAAATTATGAGTTAAGTCGCACAAGTGGGCTTGATGTGGAGATTGTTTTGCAAACTAGACTAGATTACTTTCGTGCACTTCTTCTCAAAAATAACTCGTACAATATGACTAAATTAAAAAATTGGTGTATTGAGAATCAGGATTTAAGTTTTTTTGAACTTGCCAATAACGATGTAGAGTATCTTATGGCGACAAATATTCTTTATAGTGATGACGGTGAAATTTTTAAATTCTTTAGTCAAGAGGATAAAGATAAGCTTTATGATTATCAAGTTAAATTTATTGAAAAAAATGCAACACTTATAAAGCTTCTTAGTCATACAAAAGATAATTTTTTGTTTTCTTCTCTTGCTGTTGATAAAGAGGAGCGGTTTGAACGAGAGGTTCTTACCTCAAAAACCGGCATTGCCAACTTTCTTACACACTCCACTAAATTTAATGTTAATAATTTTAGCAACAGTATCACTACATATTTAGACAGCGTTGATGCAGGAATAAATATAAGCTTAATTAAATCAGAAGAGGAATGGAGAAATACCTCCTATAATGAGGATGGTATAGCAATTCTTACAGGCGCAAAGCCATTTGTTGCTCTTAACCCCGTTGTTTTTGACAACCATATTGTCGGTTATTCCCCTATAAATCTCTATGATATCTCTCAAACAACTTTAGGGCAAGAGAGATTTTTTCTTACAGCTATTCCCGAAGATATAATTTTGCAGAGATTAAAAGCTAGTCTTTTGTCCTCGGAGGCTATTAGTTCTGTGGTTGGAGGTGGGGTTTTGGATTCTCAAAAGTCTCTCTCCAGCGCCGTCGCTGTTTTGGGTAGGGAGCTTGGCAGTCACTACCTTATAGATGGGGATGAGCGTGCAATGTTTTTGTTTGCATTTTCTAAATCGTTAGGTTTGGATTCCGATTTGGAAAATATTGGGATGCACAATATAAAAGTGAAACTAAAAAATGTTCTTAGTACACTTAACCTTGTAAATAATGAGCTTTTTTTGGCAGATATATATGCTAAAAATACTTTGACCGAAGATCTCTATTTTAAACTCGGTAAAAAAGATGCCGAAGTTTTAAATAGTAGTTTAATTGAAAAGAAAATATCTGCCCTTATGGGTGATGATAGGGTTCAATATGGGCTTGGCATTGATATTTCTAAAGTTAAGTTGAGGGGAAGTGTTGATATTGCGAAAGAGATTTTAGAAAAAGAAGATGTTTCTATTAGCACTGATTATAAAAATCTATTTTTGGTTACAAAAAAATTAACCATAAATAGTGGTAATTTTGCAGGAAAAAGCTTTGTGCTTGAAGATTCTCTTGATGACAACGAGCTTAAAACAGTTGTTGCAAAAGAGTTTTTGTCAAAATTAGTAGAAAAAGATATGTTGAAAAATAGACTTAATATTAAAAGGATTGGTGATGAACTTAAAAGAAACAGAGAATTATTCGACGGGAAGCATACGGACGATATTGGACAACTACATGATAAAAGAGAATCCTCGGAATTATCGGGCGATGGAGACGGAAGGAACTCTGCTGAAATTTCAGCAGCTCAAAGCAGAGAGAGCAATGGATATGCTCAACAACTTGATGGAGCAGGGGTTCAGAGAGAACGAAGCGTGGGAGATAGTGAGTCGCGAGATAGTCTATACGAATTAGCGAGCGAAATTGAAAACCAAGCTCATGAGCAGTTTGCAGTTTTTGTTGAAAAAATTGCAAAAACAAGAAGCAAAAAAGAGCTGACTGAGATTAATTATGAAATTAACAGTGTCGGTTTCTCGGATTATAAAATTTTAGAGAAAGATTATTTAGATTTAAAAAAGATAATTGAAGCAAAGTTTGATTTGCTGATAGATGAAGAGGCGATTGCTGTCTCTTTGGATAAGGATGCAGATGATTTAAATATCGTTGAAGATGAAAATTTTACGGTCGAAGGAGATATCTCTTCGGGCGGAGCTAAGACTAAATTTAAAAACTATATCGCCGGCATTGAGATTTTAAGAAAAATCGAAGCGGGTGAGGAGATAAGCAGAGAGGATAAAATTATTTTATCTAAAATGCCGGGTGTTGGCACTATTGCGCAGGCGTTTCCACGAAGTGACGGAAGTGTTACCAAAGGGTGGGAGAATGAAGCGGTAGAGCTTAAAGAGACTTTGAGCGATGCGGAGTATAAGCAGGCGCAAAGAGCTACTCTTGATGCCTATTATACAGATGAAAATATTATAAAAGCTATGTGGAGCGGGATTGAGCGATTCGGCTTTAAGGGTGGAAGTGTTTTGGAACCCTCTGTTGGTGTCGGGAATTTTTTTGGCTATATGCCGAAAAATTTAAAGCCTAGCACGCAACTTTTAGGGGTTGAGTTGGATAAAACTACTGCTAAGGTGGCACAGATACTCTATCCAAAAGCTAAAATTTATAATGTTGGTTTTGAAAATTTTCAGTTGCTTGGCGGGCAGAAGGCTTCTCTGGTAATTGGTAATCCACCTTATGGGGCACATAAAATTAGTGATAAAACGAATGTGGAGCTTGATGGCAAGAATATTCATAACTATTTTATGGGCAAAGGGATTGATTCGCTAGATGAGGGTGGTGTTATGGCGATGGTTGTCTCTTCTAGCTTTTTGGACTCGGCAGATATGTCAACGAGAGCTTATATAGGCAAGAGCGCAAACCTTATCGGCGCGATAAGACTTCCAAAGGGGAGTTTTGGAAATGCGAATACGGAAGTTGTGACGGATATAGTTTTTTTACAAAAACGAGATCTTGGGATGGAGAGCAATATCACAGATTGGCTTAATATCGGCGAGGTTAATGAAACTCCTATTAATCAATATTATGAAAAAAATCAAGAGAATCTTCTAGGAATATGGGGCAAATTTAGCTCCATGTACCGTGGCGATGAGCCGGGGCTTATTGCAAGAGAGGGGCAAAACACTCAAAGGCTCTTAAATGAGGCTGTTGATGGTTTGCCGCGATTTATTAACTACTACGCAGGAAAATACTCTTATTCTAAGGTGGCTGCAAAAGAGTCTTCGATAAGCTCTTCTAACTCTATTATGTGGAGAGGATATAACGCTCTGGCGGCAAATTTGGCTCAAAAGAGCGGTGAGAAGATGAGCAGTGACGCTCGTATTAACTCATATTTTATAAATGATGAAAAAATTTATAAAAGGTTGCCGGATATAAACGGGGAGGCTGTTGTCAAAGAGGTAACAACTCGAACTGATTCTAAAGGGAGTGAGGTTGCGCTTAGCGAAAACGAAATTGAAAAAATAAAAGGAATGATAAAAATCGCGGAAGTTGGCTCTAAATTAAGAGGCAAACAGCTTGATGATTCCGCGACAGATTTAGAAATTGAAAATCTTAGGTCTTCACTTAATGTAGAGTATGACCGTTTTGTTAAAGAGTTTGGCTATTTGAGCAGAAGTACCAATGCTCGACTTTTTGAAGATGATGTTAATGCACCTTTTCTCTTGGCTTTAGAGAAAAAGTATGACAAGGGTATTAGCACGGCAGTTGCCAAAAAAAATGGCATTAATCCTGTAAGAGAGGTTGCCTCGAAAGCAGATATCTTCTTTAAAAGAACACAAACTCCTTATCGTGCACCTGAGAGTGCAAAATCGTATGAAGATGCGCTTAGTATTTGTTTGGGAGAAAAGACATATGTTAATATTCATTATATGTCTATTCTTCTTAAAAAAGATGAGCTGGAAATTGAGACTTATTTAAGTGATAATGGCTTTATCTTTGATGATCCAAACGAAGGATGGGTGACGAGAGAGAGCTATCTGAGCGGGAATGTAAAAGAGAAATATTCTCAAACTCAAATTCAGAGAAATTTAGAGGCTTTAGAGGATGTAATTCCCGCAGATATCCCCGCTATCGACATAAGTGTTACTTGTGGCGCGGGGTGGATTCCAGCTAGGGATTTAAAAGATTTCATTAGAGAGATTTCTGGGTATGATGGAGACTTTAGCTGTTTCTATACTCCGCTTAATGCAGCATGGAATCTTGGTGATTTGCGTATTAGTAGTAAAAATGCTGAGGAGTACGGCACCAAAAGGAAAGATGTAAATGATATTCTTTTGGCTGCACTAAATAATAGACAGCTTACAGTTTATGATACGATAGGAAGCGGTAGCGACGCAAGAAAAGAGGTAAATCAAGATGAGACTACTGCCGCAAATGATAAAGTAGATCTAGTTAAAGAGAGATGGAACGAATGGATTTGGGAGAGCCCTGAGCGGCGAGAGCGCTTAGGCAAGATGTATAATGATAAATTTAATGTCTATGCAAAAAGAGAGTTTGACGGCGCGCATTTGAAATTGCCAGGCAAAGTCGATGATAGTGTTATTGAATTTCGCCCGCATCAAAAAAATGGTGTTTGGAGGGCTTTGCAGAGCGGGACCGTGTTATTTGACCATACCGTGGGGAGTGGTAAGACTTTTACGGGAGTTGCGAGCGCCATGGAGCTTAAGAGAGTAGGAAAAGCTGATAAACCGCTTGTTGTTGTTCCTAAACATCTCGTGTCACAATGGGCAAAAGAGTGGCTAGAGTTGTACCCGAATGCTAATTTGTTAGTTCCGACAGAAAAAGATTTTACTCCTTCTAGGAGAAAGCTTCTTATGTCGAGAATTGCTACAGGAGAATATGATGGGATTATTATCTCCCATTCTCATTTAGGAAAGATAGAAAATGATAGGGATTTTGAGATACGATTTATCCAAAATCAGATTGATGAAATACGAGATGCTCTTAATGCTTTAAGACTTGAAGATGGCAAACATGGCATGACTGCTAAACAGTGGCAGTTGACACAACAAAAGCTTGAGCATAAGCTTGAAAACTTAATCAATAAATCAAAAGATGACAATATAAGCTTTTTAGAGCTTGGAATTGACGCTATGATTATTGATGAGTTCCATGAGTTTAAAAATTTAGGATTTCATACTTCTTTGCAGAGATTGGCAAAAGGTTTAGGGAACCCTATTGGAAGTCAAAAAGCGTTTGATATGTATATTAAAACGCAAAGTCTTTTAGAGAAGACAGGGAATAAAAATTTAATTGTTTTAACGGGAACACCTATCAGTAATAGTATTACGGAGATGTTTACGCTTAAGAGATATTTATTAGGTGGTGAGTTAAAGGCACAAGGGCTGGGGCACTTTGACGCTTGGGTAAAGCAGTACGCCGATATTACGACTGATTGGGAGTTGACAGCAAGTACACAATATAAATTGACAACTAGATTGTCTAAATTTAAAAATATGCCTGAGCTTATTGGGGCTTACTCTACTTTTGCGGATGTGGTAACTATTGATATGGTTCAAAAACAGCTCGCAAAAGAGGGTAAAACTTTAGATTTGCCGGCAGTTAAAGGCGGAAAGCCTAATAATGTAATTGTTGAGAGAAGTGAAGAACAAGCGCGGTTTATCGGGGTTGCCGATGAGCTTGGGATTTATGATAAAAACAGCTTAGTTTATCGAAGTGAGAATTTGCCAAAAGGCAAACCTCAAAAAGGTGATGATAATATGCTTGTTATCATGGGTCATGCTAAAAAAGCCTCTCTTGATATGAGGCTCATTGATGAGTCTTATGGTGATTTTGAAGGCTCAAAGATAAATAAATCTGTTGTTGATATGCTTGATATATATAAAAAATGGGATGGGCTTAATGGGGCTCAACTTATTTTTTGTGATCTCTCTACTCCTAAGGGAGCGGTTGCAGGTGAAAAAGCAAGAATTAAAGAGCTTATTGAAGCGGCGGATGCAGGAGACGAGAGTGCGATTAAAGAGCTTGACGAGATTTCTCCAGATGATTTAGAGGCTTTAAATAGTAAATTTAGCGTCTATGATGATATTAAATCAAAACTTATTTTAAATGGAATCCCTCATGATGAGATTGCATTTATTCATGATGCTAAAACTCCTTTGCAAAAAGAGGAACTTTTTGCAAAAGTTAATGGGGGAAGAATAAGATTTTTGCTTGGCAGTACATCAAAGATGGGTTCTGGGATGAATGTTCAAAAAAGACTTGTTGGGGAGCATCACCTTGATGTTCCATGGAGGCCTTCGGATCTTGAACAGAGAGAAGGGCGGATTATTAGGCAGGGAAATCTACTCTTTTCACTTTATAAGGTGATAAAAGAGAACGGGTACTCCTCTGCCACTCTCAAAGATAATGAAAAGTTTAAAGCCGTCGCTGATGAACTTGGGATTAAGGGTGTTAGCCTTAATAAGATAATTGCCGACGCTAAAGAGCATGGTGGCGATTTTGAGGTTGAAATAAATAGATATGCCACTAAAAACACGCTTGATAGCGGCCTATGGGAAAAGATAGAAGCTAAAGCTAAATTTATTGCTCAGATTAGGTCCGGTGAAATAAAAGATAGAGAGGTTGACGATATTAGCGGGGAGGCGGCGAATGCTGCTGAAATGAAAGCGGCTGCGAGCGGAAACCCTTTAGTTATGGAAGAGGTGAAGCTAAAAAGAGATATAAGTAAACTTGAAGCCGTAAAGAAAAACTTCAATAGAGGTCTCTATGATAGAGAGACGAGAATTGATTACTATAAGAAACAGCTAGTCTCTTTTAATGAGATGGATGCCCATTATAAGGCTGATATTGGGAATTGTGATGCGTATAAAAAAGAGCTTGAATTGGATAGACTGGAGCTTGAAAAATTAAAATCGGATAATAAGTCTAAGGGCATATCCAATAAGAATTTAAAGAACTTTACAGGCTTTAAAATTCATATAAACAGTGATGAGTATGATAGCAGAGAGGAGGCAGGGGGAGCCCTTCTTTCTGTTGCTAAAGAGCTACTTAAGAGCGGTGATAAATTTGTGAAAGTTGGAAGTTTCGCAGGTTTTGATTTAAGCATTCAGAACTATTCGGCTTACAACGATAGATTAATGCAAGTGGTTATATCCACTGCTAGTAATGAATATATCGTGAGCTTTGCAATCAAGGATCAAAGCCCCGGCGGGCTTTGTATTAAGTTATCCAATAGGCTTGAAGAAGTGTTTATTGATTATGAAAAATTTTTAAATCAAAATAAATTGATTTTAAAAGAGCTGCCCGTTCTTGAAGGTATGGGTAAGATTTTTCCAAAAGAGGATGAGCTTCAACTCTTAAAATCGCGCTACAAGATTGTAGTAAGCGAATTAAAGAGTACGGATAAAAATAAGAGTGTGGATAAGGCACAAAATATAGAGGGTTTCACGGCTGTAAAAACTAATATCATTAATGATTGGGTTGATACAGATAGTGGCGTAGATACTAGAGATATCTTAGAGAAAAAGAGGATTGATTTAAGTGTCATTGAAAAGATTGACTTTTCAATCGTCGGAAAGTGTTTTGTTTTAAATAATCAATTGGATCGCAGTGATTATTTAAAATTTGAAAAAATCTTTGAGCTTTTTGGCGGAAAATGGGATAGAAAAGTCGATGCAGTTGTCTTTAGTGACGATGGATTGCGTAGAATGAAAGATGTTTTGGCTTTAAAAAATAGAGATGAGAAGTCGGCGGATATTGAAAAATATAGCGGTTCGATTGTCGATATCATCAATGTCTCCATGAGTGAAGATGATATTAGAGATGCAAAGAGCTCACTTGGTTTTATTAGTGAGACTTTTAGTGAGCGGGTAGTTAGCCTTTAATGGCTTGTCATGCTTTGATAAGTTCTTGCAAGCCGTCTCTCTAAGAATTAGAGATACTTCCCTGTGTGGCTGTTGTGACGCCGTATATATCCTATTAAAGGATGTTGCCGGCATAAGTACCCAAAGGGCACTTGTACCCTTGTGGTATAAACAAACACTCAGTGTCAAGAGTGTAAACAGGGAGTCTTTTTCAAAGATACTCCCCCGCATTTCACTTTGTAAAAAGGTAATTTCTCTACGAGGTCATGGTACCGCCGTTCACATCTCATTAGAGGATGTTGCCGGCATAAGCAAATAGATTCATCAAAGATTGAATCTATTTGCTTAAGCTACATTTTATTATATATTTATTACAATTATAAAAACTATCAATAAGGAATTTTATGGCGGGAACGAATAGTGATGAACAAAAAGTTAAATTCGTTAAGTCGGTTTACGGTGAAGAGAAATATAAAAATTGTGAAACGACTCAGTTTGGCGATCAAATCCTTGTTGGATGGTATCTCTCCGGTTATCCGTCATTAGAAGATTTAGAGGCAAATTTTAACGAGAATGAGATATTAGAGCTGCATGCGTCAGTGCAAAAATCAGCGTATATGTGAGTTGGCGGGCTATCCACTTATTCTTAGAGATAGTTCTCTGCGGGGCGGTGGTAACGCCGACGAGACAATAATCTCTCTCGGGCACCGGGCACCCCTTGAGGGTGTAAGTACCCAAAGGGCATAAACAAACACTCAGTGTCGAGAGTGTAAACAGGGAGTCTTTATTAAAGATACTCCCCCGCATTTTACTTTGTAAAAAGGTATTTCCCTACGGGGTTAAGGCAGCGCCGTTCACATCCTATTTAAGGATGTTGCCGGCATAAGCAAATAGATTCATCAGCGATTGAATCCTAGATTCTCTCTTTGAGATAATCTGTTATTTGCTTAAGTTAGGTTTTATTATAAACCTATTATAATTAAATAATTTATCTCAATAATAAGGTGATTACCATGGATGCAACTACTGAATATAATAAATTGATTGAAGCTTATAAAAGCTCTCTCTCTATGAGTGAGCTTGAAGCTAAGCTTAGAGAAATACCTTTAGAAGTTAGAGAAGAGGTCATCGCGATGTTTGATGTCTTCTTAATTCGTGATACCTTAGAATTTTTTGACAAAAGTGAACATCCTCTTCATAAGAACATTAGTGTAAGCGAAGATGATATCAAGATTATTGCGGCATCCATAGGAAACGAAGAGGAGCTGCACGAAAATCTTGTTGTGATTTTTGGGGAAAAGAATGCGGGGATGATTCGAGATTCACTTGATTCAAGTTTGAAAATATCAAATCAAGTAGCTCTTGATACGATTGTTTTTAAGTTGGAAAATTCATTTTATAATGATAAAAATTTTAATTTGGAAAATTTTAAATCGTGGGGGCGTACATCGGTTAACTCTTATATAAAAGATAAGCTCTCTAGTAGTATGGAGCTTAATATATATAGAGGTAAAAACAACAATACCTTTACTGATGTACAGAAGCAGGCGTTAGCTCTTGTAGATAGGGAGCTTGTTTCCCTTGTTAACTTAAAAAATATGTCGAACGGTTTGGAGCGAGCGGCACATCTGCTTACTCTTGACTTTAGAGAGCAAGGGAGCATGATAAAGCCACATAATCTCGGTATTGATAAAGAGGTTATGGTTTTGGCGGAAAAGTGCCGTGAGCTTGATATTAATGTCGCGATGATTAACTATAATGTTAACGCCGCGCAGAGTATCGTTGTTGATAAGTTTTTTGAAAATGCGAATATAGATAAAGATAAATTTTTAAGGCAAATAAAAAATCCTGATGGTTTTTTAAATGCAATTAAAAATAATCTTAGTGTGGAGAGTATCTCTGTTACCTGTAAGTTTTTAAGAGATACCCTTGTGACCGATATGGTCTCTAGTGAAGAAGAGTATGTTGTTAAAATTGATTTATTTAACAACTCTATAGCTAAAGTTGAAGCACTCTCTTTGCACCCTGAAAAAGAGAATTGGGCTTTGGTTGTGCCTACAATTTCTGATGAAGAATTAGAATCAATTAATGATTTACTCCGTGATAACTCTGTAAAAATGAGCTTGGAATAGGAATATGACCGGTATTGAATTTGCGTTGCAGAGGTTGGTTGTTAAACTTACGGAAATCGGTTTTGACGATGTAAAGAAAAACTTTCAAGACAATGGTTATATCAGTAAAGACCTTGTTCCTAATGAAGAGGCTTTTTATGGCGATGAAACTAGAGAGATTGCGGCGATAGCGAAGGAAAAAACTGAAAATAATAGACTTATAAGGCTTAATAAAGAGACTTTAGATGTGGCAAACGCTACTTACCAAAAGAGCGTTAGCTATACTCCTCGGATGCTTGTTGCAAACGGAATTAAAAAATATAAGAAAAAGAGGAAGAAAAGATGAAAAATGAAGGCTCTATGGATATTTACATTGGGATGCTTTTTGGGTTTTTCCTCTTTTTATATTTTATAATTACTGATCCATTTTTACTTGTTTTAATAATCCCTTTTTCACTTTATCTTTTAATAGTGCTCTTTAGTGGAACTACACTAAGAGATGCCTATTTTAAGGCGAAGAAAAACCTTCTGCTTACTATCGCTGTATCGGGTTTTTTAGTTCTAGCCTTCTACTATTTCCTCGACAGCGATTTTACTTATTTTGTTTTTAATCAAGATAGTTATGTGACATTCGCTGTTGTGTTGGTGTTTTTTTCTCTTTTCTTAAATTGGTTCTCCAAAAGAAGTATTCCTATATCTTTTTTGGGAGATGACGATAGGCTTGTGCAGGAAACTATGTATGAGGATTACTCTTATAAAATGCTTGGGGATTCTTATCTTTACAGAACTGTTAGTTTTCGTGACTCTAAGAGAAAACTTCATGCCCCTGATGAGCTGCATCCTAAGATTGAGGATTGGGTTCCGGCGGAGCTGAGTGTTTTAGATTTAGAGATGGAAGCGATTGATGGCCGTGATAGGATGAAGTTTTATTACGAAAAAGTCGTTTTTGATATGTTTAATGACTTTTGCGAGGGGTGTAAAGATTCGGAAAAGATGCTTAAGATGTATGGGTATAATTTAACCATTGTTAAGGGTTTGAAAGATATTAAAAGATTTGAAGAAGCCCTTAAAAAAGAGTCTCTTCTTTGCTATAAAATTTTTAAATTTCTTGAAAAAGATATGAATAACCCCTCTATAAAAATTCAGATGAATTGGCAAAATATTTATAGCGACAATTATCACTGTTTGGAGCTTTGTCTTGTGAGTATTATTTTAATGGTTAGACAATATATTAACTTTCCTGTAGGGGATTTGGCTAAATATGTCGTAACTAAAAAAGACAAAAATTTTATCGGGGCATTTAGCTCGTTACCGGCAGATTTTGCGAATATTAATTCGACATCGGTGAGTCCAAGCGGAATGGGGTATTATTATACATATTATAGAATCCACTATAAGTGGTTTGCAGAAGATCAGAGCGCCGTTTTGGCAAGATGGGTAAAGTGATTTAGTTTGCGCTCTCTGATTTTTAGAGAGAGTTGGCGGTGTAGCTTACTTAAGCTTTATTTTATTATAAATCTATTATAATTTAGCTAAATGAAAAAGGATTTGGTATGAGCTTGAAAGACGATATAGAAAGTAATGGCAATCAAGACATTTTTAAATATTCTATTAATAGTATTAGACAAGGCAGCTCTGATTGGAGATGGCTTGACATATCATTTAATGGTGTCACAATAGGATCTGTAAGCAATATAACAACAATAAATTCTAAGTTGTTTATGTCTATATTAGAAAATCAGTTTGGCAAATCTTCTGTTGAGATGATTAAATCTAATTGCAAAAGTAAATTGCGTGAATCTGCCTTCGCATCTTTCTTTCATGGATTTGAGCGTGGAGTTTCATATCACACACCAAAAAATTTTTCAGGCGGTGTTGCCTTTGTAAAGGATAGCATAGAAACGATATTGGGAATTGCTTCTGAATTATTTAACACCAAAATTGAAGAGTCTGATAATTACACTCTATTGTCTGGGGCAAGTAAATTTGGTGAAAATGTACCTTTAAATCATTTAGAAGAATTAGCTGCGAAATGTGATGCTGATAAAGAAAATCTTATTATTAATGGAAATAGAGAAAAGATTAGACTTTTTCATAATACCGACGAACAGACGGTGCATTTTATTTCCGGCAAGCTCGGTTTGGATATCGGGTTTGATTTGTGGATTAAGCTTGATGGCCAAAAATCACTGTTTGAAAATTTAGAATATATTCTAAAGGGAGCGGGTATCGCTCATAATTTAACCTCAATAGGGCAGATTGACTCTCAAGAGGGGAGTAGTGTTGTAACGCTTGAGGCTACATATAATAAAGTGTTGTCGGAAGAGGCGGATAGTGTTGCTTCTTTGGCCCGCGGTTGCGCGGATGTTCCTGCTAAAGAAGTTGCGGCTGAGCTTGCTTCTTTAGCAGGTTCAAATTCATCTCAAAATCTTAAACAGTAAGAGAGATGAGATGTCAAAGCTTCCTTCTCAGTCTTCTTTTGATTACGAAACTCCCGATAGCTTGTCTAAGAGGCTGAGAGAGTATTTAGCGGCGGTTGAAGTGGATGTTGATTTGGATAAAATTGAACATTTCTCGGTTTTATCAAGGAAGCTTTGGTATAAAAAAGTTGAAGAGCTTATTATAGATGAAGTTATTGATCTATTTATTCTATATAGCAAAACAAAAGTGAAGGTTTGAGGATGAATGAGAATTCCGCAAGTAAACTGAGGATGCTTTTTCCGCATAAAGAGCCTAAGGGGTTCGTAGGTTTTAGCGGAATGATGAGAGTGTTTGATATTAAAGCCTCATTTCCCAAAGTGAGCACTGACGACTGTATTGCGCTTTATGGTTTTTTTGAATCTAAAAAAGAGCGCAGGGTTTTGGATTTAGTCCGTTTAAGCTCCGTGGAATCGCAGGGATTTAAGGTAAGTAAAAATCTCGCCGATTCCGGCGTAAGAATTAAAGAGTATTCGCTTTTTGATAAAAGCTATAAAGATGAAGTTATTTTTGACATCACTAACACGACTTTGCCTCGTCGATTAAGCAGAGGTTACGCGATTGAAAAATTCAAAATAGATAGAAATTTTTTAAATTTAATTAAAGAAAATTATAAAAAAAGTACAGGGCTCGCTTTGGTTGAGTGGAATGAGCTTGAATCCGCTCCCGACTTCCCGAATAAAACTGTTTTTTATTCTGGTAGAGTGAAAAAAGAGAATGATGCAGTTGATATTTATCGTGAGTTTGGAACGATGATAAGGGCGATTGTTATTGCAGAGACCGTAAAAAATCAAGATCGTTTTAATCAAATATTAGGCGACATGAGATTAAGAAAGCTTTTAAAGCTTCAAGTCGTTTTAGTGACTAATGCAATTTTTAGCACGGTAGGGTTAGAGGTAAAAAAAAGCAGCATTGATGCAGATTACCAAAAAAAATATGTCTGGGGGAAAAACTTAGAAGATGTTTTTAACAGCGTAAGCGGGTTATCTTCCGTAATTGCCAAAGTGCTTCATATTACAGATTTGGAAGCAAGTTTTCAAAAGAGTTTTATCGCACAAGAAGAGGCGATGCTCAACTCTTATATTAAATCTTCAAATAGCACTAATTATTCAGAGAAGAATCAGGCCATTCATGAAGAGAGAGGCAGAGTTGCCGGCTTAATAAAAGACAGAGTAACGATTGCTGATGTCGTTCAAGATTTCGGCGGTGCGGAGATTTTAAAGCATAATGCAAATATTTTGTGTATATCTCCGGATCATGATGACTCTAAACCTTCTATGAAATTAAATCATTCAAAGGGAACTTGCCGCTGTTTTAGTTGTGGGTTTGGTGGGGATGTTTTTAATGTTGTGATGCAGCTAAAAAACATCTCATGGAGAGAGAGTGTTGATTTGCTTGCTGAGTCATACAATATCCATACCGGGTATGATGCGATAGAAGAGATATTTGATAATAATTCGAGTAAAGAGAGGCTTGTAAGCTCGATTTTGGCTAGGTATAAAGAAGATATTAACGAAGAAGAGTACGAATACCTTTTAAAGCTTGATGTTCATGGTCTCAAGGCGTATGAGTATAAGAAAAAAGATGAGATTGAAAAAAAGATAGTTTATGATGTAAAAGAAAAGAAGGTTTTTTCTGAATCTTCGCCCGCATTAAGCAGTTTTGTTTTAAACAGCGTTCCCGCGACTGAGAATAACGCGGCGTTAAAATATTTAAGAGAGACTAGAGGGTTTAAAAACATTCCTCCTGAGCTGAGGGTTTTTAACGGAAGACACACGGATGATGACGGAAAGGTTTCCACTCACTCGCTTGTTGGTTTTATTAACCAAAAAAACGGATCCGACGGAAAATATTATTCCGGCGGGATAGTCGGAAGAGCGAGAAGTTTTGGAGAAAAATCTATAACGGTTTTAAATCCGCATAATCTCAAAAAAGAGAATCCTAACTTTATTATTGCAGAGAGTCAATGGGATTTGGTAGCGTTTTATAACGATGCCAAAGGGCGTGCCGTTTATGATAACAGTGTTGTGATTATTCTAAACGGGACGGCGCAGTCCGATATGGCAAAGCAATTTATAAATGAACATAAAGGGTACTACTCTGGGCTAGTTATTTTAACTCAAGCGGATGGTCCAAACCAACAGGCGATGAGCTCTCTTGTTTTTGGAACAGAGATAACTAAACATGCGCATGTTTGGTACACCGATGAGGAAGTTGAAATAAAAAAAGATATTAATGATTTACTGCGAGACGGTATTGAGATAAGCAGCAGGTTTAATACTCCGATTGATGAGTATATGACGGATGTCGTAGCTAGAAAAAATAGTATTTCACTTTAAAAAGAGGATGGGTTAAATGAGCAAAATAATGATTCCTAAAATTTTGAGCTGTGATAATGTAGCGATTTATTATCAGCCGATTTTGTGCAATAAAACGAAGCAACTGTTTAAATATGAGGCTCTCATGAGGCTCAAATATAACGGGAAGATTTTTCTTCCCGATGAGTTTATGCAGCGCTCCAAAGATTTTGGAGCGTACTCTAAGCTCTCAGAGAAGATGGTTAAGAAAGTTTTTGAAGATTTGCGAAGGTTTTCTCTTCTGCAAGTCAGCATTAATGTGAGTATGTTAAATATCATTAATTTTTCGTTTTGTAAACTTTTATTTAATCAAATAAGGAGCATTAAAAATCCAACTAGGGTGACGGTTGAATTTATCGAAACCGACAAGATGGATTTTGAAAAAGCTCTCTGTTTTTTAAGTGAAATGAAAAAACTTGGCGTCAAAATCTCGATAGATGATTTTGGGACCGGCTATTCAAATTTTGATAGCCTTATGCAAGCTGATTTTGATTATTTGAAAATTGACGGCGGGATTATTAAAAATATAAGCCTGCCAAAGAGCGAAACTATTGTTAACTCTATTTTGCATTATTGTCGTGAGCACGATGTTAAAATAGTAGCTGAACATGTTGAAACGGAAGAGATTCAAAAAAAAGTTTGCTCTATGGGGATTGATTATTCACAAGGGTTTTATATTGGGAAACCAGCGGCGAGTTTGATTTGTAAAATATCGAGATAGAAGTTGGTTTTGCCGGTGAGGCAAAGCTTATTAATTAATATCCGGAGGGTGGACTTTAAGTGCGTTAATGTTCTTAACGAACTCTTCTTGAACTAGCACGGCTAGTTCTTTTTCTGTTAACTTCATAGAATCTTTAGAGACTAGCTGGTTTAAGGTTGTCTCCTTCTCTCTTCTTCCTGCTATTGCCTCTTTAATTTTTCCTTCTGCCATAAGTTCTAGGGCTACCGTTGTCGGGAGTCCTAACTCTATCCATTTTTTTGCGAAAAGCTCTATTGCTTCGTTTGGAGAGAGAGGGTTTTCTTTTATGTATGAAGATTGAACTGGAGTGAGCTTGACATTAAAATCTTTGCTCATCTCTTTTGCGACTCCTAGCCAATATTTATTATCAGGCATATACATAAGAGCCTCCGTTATCATCATTCTTTTATCTAAAAAATGAACTTCATGAGGCATTTTCTCCTCCAGCCCCAATTCTCTTGCATAGTTGGCAAGAAGGATGTTTTCGTTTTTTCGGATTCCGGGCACGATGTCTTTTATAGGCGTGGCGGTGTCACCCATTGTAACTTCACCTAGCTCATGAAACATGCTCCACATGGCGAGCTCTGGTTTGTTTGGGAATATCTCTTGGCAGTAGTTTGCCATATTAACGCAGTGTTCGGCTACTGTAAGCTCGGTTTGGTTCCAAAAGCGGTACTCTCTTCCTAGAGAGAGAGCGATTTGTTCTGGCTGGAGGTGCATTAAATCCGGTTTAAACGGATTTACAAGTTCGCCGAATGTGCTTTGGACGAGGCACTCTTTTTGAACTTCATCAATAACCTCTTTTGTGGCGACAAAATCAGAGGCTTCTCTGAGGTTGTCGGCTATAAAGTTTCTTAAGTCATTAAATGAGTCGATTATTACCGAAGACACACCTTTTTCAACAAGCAACTTATGAAATTCGTTGAGCTTTTTATTTACAGGATTTTTCATTTGCAACCTCTTTCTTTTTATACTTTAGTATTTTAATAACTTTATAATAAAATATTGCTTAAGTTTTGTTTTATTATAAAATTGTTATTCTTTTGGAGATGAAAAATAAGGACATGTTTATGTGGAAATTTTCGGCTTATTTAGCTCTGTCTTTGGTTTTTTGTGGATGTTCTGTTTCAGGGCAGACGATATCGCCGGCGGATAATGCTTTAAAAAATGATGAACATGGTTTTTTATGTGGAACAAAGGAAGAGCGTATAGTTTGTGTCTCTTCCGAGCAGCTTAAAGGAATTATAGCGTTAGGTGGGATATAAAATTTGAAATATATTTTCATAATATTTGCAGTTTGGTTAAGTGCAGATAATAATTTAACAAATACACCACATGACTTTTCTTCAACTGAAAATGATAATAATTTATGTATTTATTGTCATAATTCAGAAAATATGAAGATAGATGAACCAACATTATTGTGTTTAAGTTGTCATGATGGGGTTTCTGCGAATATATCTTTAAACGGAACACACAAGGTTCTTCAAGGTTATAATTTTGGAGAAACTTCAGGTAATCATCCAGTATCTATCCAATATAATGTTTCTAACAAAAGATTAAAAAACATTACAGATAAAAATTTATTAAAAGGCTCCAATAATGATATGGTAGAATGTACAAGTTGTCATAATCCACATAAGAAAAAAATTAATAATGAAGTTAATTTTCTTCGTTATTCAAATAAAAATAGTGAATTATGCTATCAATGTCATAGTATTTAATAGGACTGTTGATATTTTTGCAATTTACTTGGTATAATTTATTATGAAAACTGAAAATCAAAAAAGAACTAGATCTAAATTAACATGGTTAGAATTTTTTACTGAAGTTAAAGAGTTCTACGAGCTTAATGGCTGTTTGCCTGCAAAAAACCTCACTGACATACATGGAAAAAAGCTCTATAATTGGTGTAAAAATCAGAAGCAGCTTTTTAAAAATAATAAACTCTCTCCCGATAGAGTTCAGATGCTTCTTAATGTTTCTTCTGAAATTCTTGAAGACAGCCACACTTCTTCATGGGATAATACTTTTAAGGCGTTTAAGGTCTTTTTTCAAGAGAATGGCTGTTTGCCGACCATATTATCCGAGGATTCTCTTGAAAAAAAGCTTGCGGGGTGGGTACAAACTCAAAAGCTCGTCAAGAAAGACGGTAAGATGGATTTAGAGCGTGAAAAGCTTTTATTGGAGTTTTTGCCGATTTTTTTTCAAGAGAATCGTGGTCATGGATTTAGTGATGGCACATGGGTGGAGAATTTAGATGAATTTAAAAAGTTTTTTGAATTAAATAACCGCTTGCCGTCTAAATATTCGATTGATAAAGAAGAATCTATTCTTGCTAATTGGGTTGGTACCCAAAGATTAAATTATCGGAATAAAAAACTTTTGCCTGAACGGGAAAAACTTCTGCTTGAAGTTTATCCTGCTTTCTTTATTGTTCGAGAGACTAAGCGACGATATTATGTAGCAAATGTTCCAACTCAAAAAGCCCAAAAATAGCCGATTTTCAAACCTCTTGATGTTATAATTTTAAATATCTTGTACAAATGTCAAACGAACTGCTAAACTAGGCAGTCAATAAATCATAAAAAGTTATATTTTGATTTTTGAACCTTAAACTAATAAATTAGTTTTGCTAAACTTTAATTTCATTTTTGGAATAGGAGGTTTGGTGTTAAAAAGGAGAGATATAAAGATGATACATAAATGGCTTAAAGAGGGTATGAGTAAGTCTGCAATAGCAAAAATACTTGGAATTAGTAGAGAGACAGTTCGTAAATATGCTAACAAGCCAGAAGGTTATATTCCTGTAATCTCAAAAGCTCCTATCGAGAATTTAGTGAATGAGTATTTACCACATGTCGCACATATGTTAGAGGTAGCGAAAGAGAAGAAAATAGAGATTCCAACAACTGTAATCTATGATGAGATAGTAAAGCTTGGATATCTTGGAAGCCTAAGATGGCTTCAGAGTGTTATGCAAAGATATGATCTTCGAAAAAGAGCGAAAGAGGAAGAAAAACTCATAAGATTTGAGACAGATCCAGCACAGCAGATGCAAGTGGATTGGATTGAATTTCCAAAAGATAATCTTTCTGCGTTTGTCGCAACTATGGGCTTCAGCAGAGCATCTTATGTGGAGTATGTTGAAGATGAAACGCTTGAGACACTTATCCTATGCCATCTTAATGCGTTTAGTTATTTCGGCGGAGTTCCCAAAGAGGCACTCTATGACAATATGCGTACGGTTATAACAAAGAGAAATGCTTATGGATACGCTAAACATCAATTAAATTCTATGTTTGAAGATTTCGCCAAACATTGCGGATTTAAGATAAGAGTTTGTAAACCATACCGTGCTAAAACCAAGGGGAAAGTTGAAAGGTTCAATCACTATCTAAGATACAGTTTTCACAATAGCCTCAGCGTTAGACTCTCTATGAAGAGATATGTTATGAACATAGATAATGCAAATTCTGAAGTACGCAAATGGCTTGATGATGTTGCAAACAAACGAATTCATCAGACAACACTTCAAATACCATTTGCACTTTTAGCAGAGGAACGCTACCACCTGTTGCCTCTACCTAAACCTTATTTGGGTATCCATCCAAAGGCTATGAATGTTATTTTAGCAAAAAATCAAGAGATTTTTAAAACTACTGCAAAAATAAAGGGAGTGTATATCCCAAATCGTGACATGCAAAGCTATGATGCCTTTATTCCATCAGTTGTAGTTATTGCTGCGATGCATGGTACTCAATATTTTTCATCTTCAGTACATGGAGGTGTATTATGGAACTAAATACACATGTTGAAGAGTTGTGTGAAGAGTTAAAACTTCCAACAATACTAGAGCAATACAGTGAGATATCACTCTTGGCAGCAAAAGAGAGCTGGAACTATTCGCAGTATCTCCATGAACTTCTAGAGCTTGAATTTAATAACAAAATGAGTCGCTCTAAACACACGCTCACAAAGTTAGCAGGATTTCCTGCTATTAAGACTATAGAGCAGTTTGATTATAGTTTTACAATAGGTGTTAATTCTAAACAAATTGAAGAACTTGCATCACTTACATTTGTAAAAAAACATGAAAATATCATATTTTTAGGACAACCAGGTGTTGGAAAAACACATCTTGCGATTGCTCTGGCATATAAAGCTGTTCTTCATAGGTACAAAGTAAGATTTACCTCTATAACAGAACTTATCTCAGATGCTAATAAAGCAAAAAGAGAGAAAAGATATGATGCATTTTTAAAAAACATAGCCACGCCATCTGTTCTTATTATTGATGAAATTGGATATTTCAATATGTCCAAAGAGGATGCAAACCATTTCTTTCAAATCATCTCTGTAAGATATGAAAAAAGTGCAACCATATTTACTTCAAACTTAGTATTTAGCCAATGGTCACAAGTGTTCGGAGGAGATAAAGTTGTTACAACTGCCATTCTTGACAGGATACTTCATCATTCACATGTCATCAATATACAAGGAGAAAGTTATAGATTAAAAGAGAAAAAAGAATCAGGAATAATCAATTCAGATATTTATAAGTTTGGAACTAAATCTTCAAATAAAACAGTAGAAAAACAAGAGGTGGTTTAAGTTTCAAAATGTAACTTTTTTTAAATTTAACTGCCCAATTTTAGAGTTCGTTTGACACATAGAGATAAATATGATTATTCTAAAACCAGTTATTTTAATCAACGCTCAAAAATTAATTATTCATGTGTTAAGCATGGAGAAATAAAACAAACTGCCAATGCTCATTTAGCTGGGAAAGGTTGTCATAATTGCAATCATTCTAAAGGAGAAGAAGAAATACAAGCTTATTTCATTTATAAAAAAATTAAATATGAAAGAGAAGTATATAGTAAAAAAATATTTGATAATTCATTATTTTTGGTTGATTTTGAAAAAACTAAATATGATTTTCTTCTTAAAAAACAAAAACTTTTTGTCGAATATGATGGTGAGCAACATTTTAAAATAGTGAAATATTTTGGTGGAGAAAAAGGTTTAGAACAAACAAAAATAAGAGACAAAGTTAAAAATGAGCTAGTAAAACAATCAAAATATCAACTTATTAGGATTCCATATTGGGAACTAGATAATATAAAATACATACTTGATAAATTATTTGAAAATAAAAAATTAAACCAAGATATATTAGACAAATATACTTATGAAAACAATTTAACCGAATATAAAAAACGGAAGGAAAGTTGATGCAAGCAGAGCTAAACGAACTTAAATTTACCTATAACAGTATTTCAGGGAAAATCTGCCTTGAAACTTACGATGAGGGGTTTTTCAAGCAAGAGATTGATATTACTTCACATGTAGTGGATCTAGTAATTGAAAAACTCTTTAATGATATGAATTGCCCTCCAAACGGGGGAGTATTAGAGCTTACAAGAAAGTTTGATAAAAGAACAAAGATTGAGAAGATTATCGGACAGATTATCACTAAAAAAGTGAATTAATAAAGTTCTTTCAACCACTACGCACTTGCTATAAAAGCTCTTTTCTCTGATTTTAAGCCAAAATCCGATAAAGAACATTTGCTACATAATACCGCAAAGCGAAGAAATAAACCGAAGTTTTAAGATTGTTTTTATTATAAACCTATTATAATTTAGATAGATTTTAATTGAAAGAGGAAACAACATGGCTCGTTTAAAATTAGATTATTGTCATAATATTTAATAGGACTGTTGATATTTTTGCAATTTACTTGGTATAATTTATTATGAAAATTGAAAATCAAAAAAGAACTAGATCTAAATTAACATGGTTAGAATTTTTTACTGAAGTAAAAGAGTTCTACGAGCTTAATGGCTGCTTACCTGCAAAAGATCTCACTGATACACATGAAAAAAGGTTGCAAATTTGGTGCAATAATCAAAAGCAACTTTTTAAAGATAATAAACTCTCCGCCGATAGAGTTCAGATGCTTCTTGGTATCTCTTCTGAGATTCTTAAAGACAGACGCACTTCTTTATGGGATAATACTTTTAGAACGCTTAAGGTGTTTTTTCAAGAGAATGGAGTTTTGCCAACTACACTATCCAAAGATTCTCTTGAAAAAAAACTTGCGGGTTGGGTACAAACTCAAAAGCTCGTCAAGAAAGACGGTAAGATGAATTTAGAGCGGGAAAAGCTTTTATTGGAGTTTTTGCCGACTTTTTTTCAGGAGAATCGTGGTCATGGATATAGTGATGACGAATGGGCAGAGAATTTTGGTGAATTTAAAAAGTTTTTTGAATTAAATAACCGCTTGCCGTCTAAATATTCGATCAATAAAGACAATAAAGAGGAGCTTATTCTTGCTAATTGGGTTGGTACCCAAAGATTAAATTATCGAAATAAAAATATTTTGCCTGAGCGGGAAAAACTTTTGCTTGAAGTTTATCCTGCTTTCTTTATTGTTCGAGAGATGAAGCGACGATATTGTGTATCGAAGCGAAGAAATAAACCGAAGTTTTAAGATTGTTTTTATTATAAACCTATTATAATTTAGATAGATTTTATATAAAAGGTTGAGACTTATGGCGAATATAGGATTAGATGACTTAAAAAAATCTCTGGTTGATAAAATTTTTAAAGCCGGTGAGCCTGATAGCTCTTTGAGAGATTTACTCGCTTTGTCTAATAAAGATAATGTTTTTTATTTATGTGAAAAATATCTTGAATTTAATGAGTATAAAAACGAAACGCTTTCAGTCGTTGCCGAGAGATTGATTTCTCGAATTTATGAAGAGGGTGATGTTGTTGAATCAATTCAAAGATTAGTTGACGGGCTTAATGAAAATACTCTTATTACCTATGCTAAAGAGTATTCTTTAGGTTTGGGTGATGATTCAATTACTGCCTTGGCTAATAGTGCGCCTGAGATGAGTAGAGAAGAACATGATGCAGAGATGAGAGCGTTTTTGGATAGTAAGTTTCCCGATGAGGAAGAGGACGCGAGCGTAGCTGATATAGCGCAAGAGAGCGCGGATGTTCCGACAGAAGAGGTTTCTCGTAGAGTAGGTGAGTTTGTTAATAACGGCATGCGTCAAATAATGGATATGAAATAAAGGATTAATGATGAAAAAGTATAATTTAAAGATAAGTCGTGAAGAGTATTCTATATCGCCTAGAGATTGGGATAATGTCGGTACTATGTTGTGTTCTCATCCCCGTTATGAACTTGGGGATGAAAAGAGATTAAGCCCTTCTAATATCCTCGTCCGCATTGCCGATGATGTCGGGATTGATACCGAGCCGTTTAATAACGGCGATATGGGAGAAGAGGATTTATATACATCTTCTAAGCTACTACCATGTAATTAACTTTGAAAAATGTAAGTAAAAAATGCAGTTATTCTTCTGTTATCACTTTACGATCATAGCGGGATTTCTATGTCCGTGGGTATTAAGAAAGGATGGGATAGTGGGCAAGTTGGTTTTATTTACGCCACTAAAGAGCGTTTTAGAAAAGAGAGCGGCTACTCAGAAGATGAGCTTTTTAGCTCTGATAAAAACAGAGAGCCTGTTGTTGGCGAGCATGTTAAAATTGCCGGAAATGAAAATTTCGGCAAGATTGTCTCGATGGATGGCAATAGTGTTGCTATTGATTTTGATTATAATAAATCAGAGGCATATAAAAATCCGGACAATAAAGTAACGGTTGAAAAGTCTTTAATTAGTGAAGTTATGTCTGATATGGCGAAAGAATATTTAGAGGGTGAAGTGGAAACATACACCAACTATTTAGAGGGTAATGTGTATGAATATACATTGGAAGAGTTTGATGAAGATGGGGATAAATCCGTGATTTCTTCTTGCGGGGGTTTTTATGGCGATAATATAAAAGAGAGCGGGATTTTGGAGGACTTGCCAAGAGAGCTTCAAGAGCAGGTTGAAAAAAATAGTTTAGACGCCGATGACTATAGCGATGGTGTAGAGTTTGATGTAGATGACGGGGTTTTAGAGATAACGCCGGCGATTAGAGCGAAGATGTGTGAGATGTTAGTAGAAGAGGATGTCACAAATATCAGTGATGCTGTTAATAGTGGCGATACTGAATTACTGCACTCCATTTTATCCGGGGAGACTCAAATTTATAAAGATATGAATATCGCGGAGCTTAGAGGGTGCTATGAGCAGGTTTTTGGTGAAAAAGTTGAAGAAGCTGCGTGGGTTAAGGAGTTTAGCGGGAGTGTTGCGGAGATAGCGGCCGGTGCTCACGGTGCAAGCGCTGGTGAAGTTGCAGAGAATGTGCGTAAATTAGCGGGTCCCGATGCTCAAACTATTTCTCTTTCGTAAGGGCAAGCGGTTATCAATTCCGCTTCGCACAAGGCACCCCTCGAGGGTGTAAACAATCAAGCGACTCGCTTAAGGTTTATTTTATTATAAAGCTATTATAATTTATCAATAAGTGCAATTTTATTACCTACAAAGGGTTTAATATGAAAAAAATAGATACATTGGCCAAAGAGCTTGAAGCTCTTAAGATAAAGCAAGAGATGATTCTTAAAAAAAATGAGGAGATTGTTTCTAAGCAAAATGAGGTTGAAGAACTTACGACTGATTATCGTCTTGAAGGCAAATCAACGACTGCTTTAGAAAACAAAATGTATAAACTTATAGATAAAGAAGCGGAGAACCTTGAGGCTCAAAAAGAGATCTCAAGGCTTATTAAAAATCTTACTCAAAGAATCACAAAGAGAGAAAAAATGGTTGTAGATAATAAAAACTGTAATTTTTATTTAAAAGATTATGAGACTAATAAAATAAGATATATTAATCTTGAAGAACTGAAAGATTTTTTTCTTAATGGAGAAAAAAGTGATTTTCGTCTTGGAATAAGCGATTATTCGCTTGAATTTAATTATGATGGATATTTTTTATATCTTGTTGATAGAGACAAGCCGGATTCAGAGGATTTTGATAGAATCTATAGCTCTTCGGAGCTTACCTCGATTCTATTGGCACATGGCGCTCAAATTAAAGATGCACTGCAAGTGCTTTCAAAAATAAAAAAAGATTTAGCAATATCAGATGGGTTAAATATGAATGATTATTCACTGAACTCTGTTTTGAAAAAACTTAATAGTGTAGTTGAAGCTGAATCTAAAGAGCCCGTTAATGAGGCTGTTCGTGAGAAAATTGAAGAGTTTACCGAAAAAACGGACGCTATGTTGGCTGTTAAAAACTTTTTAGAATTCGTTGTTAGTGGTACTCCGCATGCGACAAATAGTGATTTGTCAGGCGGGGTTAAAAATATGTTCTATATGAGTAATATCACTGAATTCTCTAAAAAAGAGGTTCGTGATATTTATCTTGGCTTTCCAAAAGACGATGTTGTCAAGGTTTTGTACTCGGTGGCTGAGCCTGAAAAATACAACAGCAATGATCTCTCAAATATGCCTAATAGATATAATCTAAGTTGTGACTATGAGAGCAACAACCTAAGAGGTTTTGCGGGGCAAATTGAAGATTTAGCTGATTTATATGGTGAGGCTTTGACTGAACTCAAAAAGATAGTTCCTGATTTAGATTTGAATAAACCTGAAGAGATTAAAGATATGGTCTTAAGAGCGGCAGAGCGGGCTGTGTCCGTAGAGAGTGTCGCTGAATTAGCGGCTGGTGCCGGTGATGTAAGTGCCACGGATTTAGAAAAAGAGATGAATGAGCTTAGCGAAGATAAATCAACACATAAGGATTTGGTATGAGTAATTATGCGAAAGAGCTTGCTCCGGTTTTGAGTAAGCTTTTAGATACGGCGGGAGTGGAGCTGTTTTGTGGGGATACATGGGTTAGTATAGAGTCAGATTCTTACAAAGATGGGCTTTTTATTCAGGTTGAATCAAAAGAGCTTGATAACGGTGAGTTCTCAGATGATACTTATACTTTTACCGCTTATAAGAATTTCTTAAACTCAGAAGATGTTCCTGAGACTGACTACTCTGAGGCGGTGTATATTTTTGATTTAAAACTCAATTATAATAGAGATATCTGGGAGCGTGATGTTTCAGAGGCAGATGTCCTTCGTCATATTATTGATAAAATGCAAAATCAGAAAGTGGAAGATTTTGTTCCGTTGATGGAGTTAACGGTTCACAAAATGGCTCTTAGCGAAAGTGAAAACAAAGAGCCGTTAACGGCTATTGATATAGTTGGTAAAAAATTTAAAATTGGTGATATTGTCACAGATGGTGTAGATAGTGGTCAACTTACCCTTATTGCCGACAAATTACTTTATGGTAAATATAAATATGAAGTGCTCACAAAGGACATGGCTTTTAAACCACTTACGAATAATAATTTTATCCGTAAAGTAGGGCATAATCTACTTGTAGATTTAACCGCGCAAAAACACAACGAAGATAGCTACACGATAACATTTGAATGTGTTGACGGGGGGAAAGGTTTAATAGATCTCGAATTTTCAGAAACAGGTGATAGCCGCGATATTCAAATTGAGTGGCATAGCAAGACACCAAACAGTGAGAAATTCGTTAGCGACTTTAAAGAGATGTATAACATCGCTGATTGGCTTGAAGAAAATGGTGCGTTTGCCGGCAGTGTTAAAGAATTAGCGAATAGTGTCGGGCATGTGTCCGACAAAGAAATGGAAGATGAGATAAAAAAACTCTCAGGCGATTTGACTCATAGTCAAGAGCTTTATTAAGGGGGGCTCTGTAAAAATTGGGTTGGCTCCTACTATTCTTCTATCCATTTTTTCTTGGCTGCCTGTTGTTATTATTTTTTTGTTTTTTACTATAATAGCTTTATGGCAATCGGAACTCTATCAAAAACTTAACTTTGTAAAAAGGTATTTCCCTGTGGGGTTAAGGCAGCGCCGTCCGCATCACATTATAAGTGATGTTTCCGGGCACCGGGTACCCCTTGAGGGTATAAGTACCCAAAGGGCATAAACAAACAAACAGCATTAAGTCTGTTTCTCTCTTCCCTACGGGGTTAATGTAGCGCCGTACACACCACATAATAAGTGGTTTTTCCGGCATAAGTAAGCAAGGAATCTTTTTAAAAAGATATTCCTCCGCTTCTTTTTAAGAAGCGTTGCTTACTTAAGCTATATTTTATTATAAAGTTATTATAATTGTCTTGTTGCTTTCTTGTATCCGACTTATCTTCGGAAACTAAAGCAAAACATTTTTTTTCTTGACTTTTGTGATAATAAGTTCAGGGTGTTCGTTTAGTATTCCTGCTCATACCGGGAGCTAATTTATACATCATATTTGACCGTGAGATACACGGCAATTATGCTACGGATAAAGAATCTATCTCGTTTTCGGGATGGATTATCATTTAATATTGCCCTCCTTGCAGTTATTAAATCTTGCGCAAATTTTGTTTTGCGCAATGTAACTTCTTCATTTTAAATTCAACTTCATTAAGCTATCTTTTATTATAAACCTATTATAATTTATCTGTTTTATAATTAGGAAAAAATATGAATAAAATAGAATCAGGTGTCCCATTTTGTCCTACAGCGCAGTGTAATAGTAATCGTCGGGGATTTTATAAAATTTGGGATATAAGCCGCCTAGAGAGTGAGCTTGGGCGATGTCACGGATGTTTAGCGAACGGGGAGAGTGAGCACTCTTCACGAACGGTTAATGCGCTTTCATTGCGTATTAAAAAACTTAACTTAACAAAAAGAGGATTTAATGGGGAAATTACAAAAAAATGATTTAAGAGAGACATTGGCAGATTTGAAGGTTTCTTTAGGTCTTTATCTTGATGAAGTTAAGTCGGGCAAGCGCAAGCGTAATGACTCTGTTAAAGAGGCGTTTGAAAAAGAGATACTGAGATTAGAAAATGAACTCAGAGAACAATAGCGTAAAGAATTTTATTATTGAGAGTGTAAAGGCTTTGGATGATAAAGTCACAAACAAAGAGTTTGATTTTTTATCAGTTGCGGAGCACAATGCCTATAAAACTTGCCAAATTTATGCCATCTCTTATGAGAAGGGGCTTGGGCTTAAAAACTTAAAAGATGAAGTGAAGAGCAACGCAATGGTTGAGCTCTTAAAAGAGCTTAATCAAAGGGCGGATGGCGGTTTGGTTGAAGCGGAGAAAAGTGAGGCTTTTAAGGCGCACTCCCGTGAGATTGTGGCGATAGCCAAAGAGATTGATTCTCTTTTAAAGAAGCTAGGGGTAGAGGCGAATTCGTTTCGCATAGCCGGCTATAAGTATGATTTTTTAACCGGCGTTAATCAGCTTGTCGTTGCTTATCAAGCTCCCGAAAAGTTGGAGATAAATGTCAATTTTGATGTTGATAAGCTTGAGAGTAAAAATTATGTTACTCCTGAGCTTGTTAAAGAGTGGGCGAATGTGGATATCGCATATCTATCAAAGCTAGAAGAGATTGGAAGGATTGAAGAAATTAATCGCGTTATTGAAAATTTATTAAATGGTATAAATAATGAAATAGCGAAAATTACGATTAAAAACAAACTTGACATTATCGGTGAGAGTTTAAAGAACAATAAAATAGATAATGAAAATATCTATGAGATTTTCGCGCAAGCGATTTTATCTCTTGATAATGTAAATCTTATGGACTGTCTCTCTAGTAGTATATACAGCCAAAAATTCTACAATCAACATCTGCTTGGGAGCAGGGAAGCCGACAATAAAGAGGCTTATGAGATTATTAAAACACTTCATGAAAAAACACCGGGCGAAGACCTCGCCATGTGTTTTTTTGATATAAATATATTTAAGAACATTAATGATGAAATGGGACATGACATAGGTGATAAGGTTATAATAGAGCTCTCAAATCAACTCAAAGATTCAATCGGTGATAGCGGGATAATAAGCAGAAGGGGTGGAGATGAATTTATTATTATCGCCCCGGTTTCTGCAATAACAAAGGCTATGTCTTTTCAACTTAGTATGGAAACTGTTGTAAACAACAGTGTTATGCTTCAAGGTTTTATTGACGCGCTTCCTGATAATGATGAGCGTAAAAATAGAGATTTTCCTCCTATCAGTTTATCTATGACTGCCGGAGTTAAAAAAATAGATTTTGCCGGATTAAATCCGCAAAATTGCGCGCGGGAACTGGCTAAGTGTGACAGCGCGGCGGATTTCGCGCAGTCAAAGCATAAAGATATAGCGCATTATGTTTTTGGCTGCGGAAGCAGAGGGAGTGTTGTCTCGGATGAGAGCTTTGAGAGATCCCGTTTTGCTTTGATGCGAAATCTTTATGATGAGCTTGGGGTAAAAAAAATTGAGGTGTTTGGGGAAACCATAAATGTTGATATGGCGAATGAATATGAGAATGGAAACATTGAAGAGAAAATAAACTCTTTAAAGATGGAGCAGCTCTCGGTGTATAGTAAAGTTGAAGATGGCGCTTCTCTTGAGGAGATTTTGGGTACTCAAAATAGAAATAATTTAACTAAAGGATAAAGAGATGAATAGTAGGGTTAAAGACATAATGGACTTATCCAAAGAGAATTTTTTTAATAAAATAAAAGAGTGGGAAAATCTTCTTGCGATTAAAGGTCCGCAAGGGCAAATAGGTTCTCTTAGTTTTAGAGATATCTCCGCGAGTTCTGAAAAATTTGCGGTTACTGACGGTGATTCTGGTATAAATTATTTAATATCAAAATCTGGGGATTTGCCTTCATGGAAACTCTCCATAGAGCAGGGCGGTGAGCCTATCTATTTGGGGAATGCTTCTTCTTTAAAGAACGGGATTCATCAAGCGGAAATTTTTGCACAATCTTTAAGGGAGAGTCTGTTTTTGGATTCTGCCGGACTTGCCGGCAAGGGCTGTCCTGTCAACTCTTTTGGAACGCTTAGATTTGATTCGTGTGACATAAAAGAGGTTGAAGAGAAACTAAAGGATTTGGGTTACAGTGAATCCAATATGGATTTTTGTCACGGGAAAACCTATGTGATTGACCGTGTTGACAATAAAGAGCATTCCAACTATGGAAAAAAGTTTATTCAATGGGAGATGCAAAAGACGCCTAGGGATTTTGTAGAGGCGATTGAGACGATAAAGAGCAGCTCTGTTGAGGCGATTGCGGATATGGCGGTAAATGCTGATAAGGCAACTGTTGTGGTTTGTTTGAATGAGCTAAGCGGAGATAAATCAACAGATAGGGATTTTGTATAAAACGGGCTGTCGTATTAAGTGTTACACTTACAACCGAAGCAAAAGATTACTTAAACCACAAAAGAAGCGTCTATGATTACGACGGGCTAAGTGATTACGAGGTATATAGCTCTGATTTGGATTATAACCGACAAATTACTACTGGTGAGATATCTAGTGTTGTATTATTTAAAGATGATGAACAAGAATTTACAGGGGAGATTTTAAATTATTATATAGACGAAATTTCTAAATATGGGATTACTGTTAATGAAGTGTAGTTGTGATGATTTAGAGTGTTATAAATCTGTGGTGAGTGAAGAAGCAGGATTTAACGCCTGATTCTTCTGTTGACGCGAATGCGTCATTGATTATGAGCGCTTCGGAGCAGCTCTTTTTTTGTATAAAAAGGATTTTTATGTACAATAAAGTTATTTTGGTTGGAAACTTAACTCGAGATATCGACCTTAGATATTCTCAAGGCGGAATGGGAATAGCAAACAGCTCTATTGCTACAAGCCGTAAATTCACTAGCAATGGTGAAAAAAAAGAGGAAGTTTGCTTTATAGATATTACATTCTTTGCAAGAAGTGCGGAGATTGCCAACCAATACCTTAGAAAAGGGAG